>Ga0310691_10000697_pt1 | contig 58651 bp, 37 predicted proteins | sample 176DNAGHGlowgp2_FD_203887 | JGI IMG/M metagenome (GOLD analysis project Ga0310691, IMG submission 203887) | Sheep rumen microbial communities from Palmerston North, Manawatu-Wanganui, New Zealand - 1766 DNA GHGlow gp2 (v2) (version 2) | ecosystem: Host-associated > Mammals > Digestive system >... | reverse complement strand
TTTCGGAAGTTATGATTCCTTGTATATCTTTTTTTATGATTATCCGCAATCGTACCACCAATCCTTTGAATACCACGCAGAGACGCAGAGTGCGCAGAGATGTTTTCTGCCAACTTATTGTTTTGCGCACGCAGAGACGCGCCATAACGGCGCGAGACCGCAGAGACCTGCAGATTCCTATGCGTGAAAGAAAGTGAACGGTAAGGGAAAAAACTCTGCGACCTCGCGCCGTAACGGCGCGTCTCTGTGGGCGCAGACATCGAGTAGAAAAAAAATACCTCTGCGCACTCTGCGTCTCTGCGTGGGATAGTTAGTGGTATGATTGCGGATAATCATTAAACAAATTCTTTGAAATAAAGCTAATCATCTTGCCTGTCGCCCCTTCGGGGCTTCAATACTTTCATGCACCTTTGCAGGGGTTTCGCTTCGCTTCACCCCTGCCTGTATTCTGCCGCCCCTTTGGGGCTTACAAGCTACAGCCAGGATGGCCTGCCATCCCCGCTTTACAAGCTACCGCCACGATGGTCTGCCGTCCCCGCTTTACGAGCTACAGCCAGGATGGCCTGCCATCCCCTCTTTACAAACTACTATCAGGAGAAACACAGGGAGAACGGGGAGAAACTGACGGGAGCGGGGAGTGGGAAGGGCGTACCTTTGCAGCGGAAAAGGGAACTGCATCCCCCGACCTGCCCACCGTCGCAGCGCTCCCCAGGTGCTTCCATTCGACAACTGCCCAAGGAGGGGAGGGGAGGCAGCAGACGAGCATTTTCACTTTTAACTTTTAACTTTTCACTTTCAAAACTATGGCACAAGTAAGACTTCAGGAGCGACGTGTAGGCAGTCGCTTCATGGTGAACGGCTATGGCCAGACCCGCGTGGTCAAGGCGAGCTACGAGGCCTGCAACTGCTGCGCCTTCCGCGGCGTGGCTTGTTCGGACATCAACGAACTGGGTCCGTGTACCCAACGCGACCGACATGACCACACGAACGTGATCTTTAGGTTGGTGAATACGAGACCGACGACTTTTAATTCTTAATTTTTAATTTTTAATTCTTAATTCTTAATTCTTCATTCATGAAAAAACTGGCTTTACTGACTTGGGAGCAGCTGATGCGGCTCCTGGAGTTTCTGGCAGAAATCCTGAAATGGGTGCTGCCGATCGTGATCAACAACTGGGGTGTGAACAACGACAAAGACGGAAAGGAGGAAAAGAAAGATGAAGACGACACGAGGACTGAGGAACAATAACCCGCTGAACATCCGACGCGGACCCTCGCGCTGGATGGGGAGCCGAGATGAGGTGCAGGACCTGCGGTTCTGCGAATTCAAGGAGATGCGCTGGGGCTTCCGCGCTGCCTTCCGACTGATGTGGACCTACTGGAAGGTCTATAACCGACGAACCATCGCCGCCATCATCGAACGCTGGTGCCCACCGACGGATGCACAGAACGACACGGGGGCGTATATCGTGAGCGTGTGCCGCAGCGTGTCGCAACGCATGGGCATCAACTACTACTCTTCTACCCCACTCCTCTCGCCGCGTCCGCAGGATGTGTCGGAACTGCGCCTCGACGAGCAGCAACGACTCTGGATTGCCATCGTCATGGCTATGGCGGAGGTGGAAAATGGACGTGCCGCCTGCCAGCAGTGCAAGGGACTGGAGGAGGCGGCAAAAAAGGGACTCGAAATGGCGTTTTAAGACTATTCTCCCAGCAGAACCACCCAGACCCACCCCAGCAGCAGACCCACCCCCAAACCCCTCCCTTGTAGGGAGGGGAGTAGTAACTTTAGTTAACAATAGCTTTCAGGGGACTTTCTATATACTCCCCTCCCTACAAGGGAGGGGTTTGGGGGTGGGTCTGGAGGGTCTGCTGGGTCTGCTGGTCTGGAGGGTTATATTACTCCCACTCGATCGTTGCGGGTGGCTTGGAGGAGATGTCGTAGCAGACACGGTTGACGCCACGCACGTGGTTGATGATGTCGTTCGACACACGCGCCAGGAACTCGTAGGGCAGATGTGCCCAGTCGGCGGTCATGGCGTCGGTCGAGGTGACAGCTCGCAGGGCGACGGGATGCTCGTAGGTGCGCTCGTCGCCCATCACGCCCACGCTGCGCACGTCGGCAAGCAGGATGGCTCCGGCCTGCCACACCTGGTCGTAGAGGGTCGCAGGGCCTGAGGGAGTATCGACTTTCCACTCGCGCAGGCCACGGATGAAGATGTCGTCGGCGTCCTGCAGGATGCGTACCCGCTCGGGGGTGATGGCTCCGAGGATGCGCACGGCGAGGCCCGGACCCGGAAAGGGATGGCGCGTGATGAGGTGCTCGGGCATGCCGAGCTGACGACCTACGCGGCGCACCTCGTCCTTGAACAGCCAGCGAAGGGGTTCGCAGAGCTGGAGGTTCATCTCCTTGGGCAGGCCGCCGACGTTGTGGTGGCTCTTGATGACCTTGCCGGTGATGTTCAGGCTCTCGATGCGGTCGGGATAAATAGTGCCCTGGGCGAGCCACCGGAGCCTCCCCCCTGCCCCCTCCGATAGAGGGGGAGTCGCATAACTCTCGGCATATAACTTCTTGGCTTGTTCCTGGAACACTTCGACGAAGTCGCGACCGATGATCTTGCGCTTCTGCTCGGGTTCGGTCACGCCGTCGAGGTCGGCAAAGAACTTCGCCGAGGCATCGACTCCGACGACGTTGAGGCCGAGGCAGCGGTAGTCGTCCATGACCTGACGGAACTCGTTCTTGCGGAGCATGCCGTGATCGACAAAGATACAGGTGAGGCGGTCGCCGATGGCGCGGTTGAGCAACACGGCACAGACGCTGCTATCGACACCGCCGGAGAGTCCGAGGATGACGCGGTCGGTGCCGAGCTGCTGCTTGAGTTCGGCGACCGTGGTCTCGACAAACGAGGCGGCACTCCATTCCTGGCGCGAGCCGCAGATGCCGACCACGAAGTTGCGCAGCAGCTGAAGGCCGCACTCGGAGTGGAAGACTTCGGGGTGGAACTGCACGCCCCATGCCTCGCCACGCTGCTCTCCCTGGGAGAGGACGCCGTGGAAGGCGGCGTAGTTCACGGTCTCGGTCGAGGCAATGCACTGCGTCCCTTCGGGCAGACGGGTGATGGTGTCGCCATGCGACATCCAGACTTGACTGCCGACAGGGATGTCGCGCAGGAGCGGGTTGGTGGCATCGACCTGTGTAAGCTTGGCACGTCCATACTCACGTGTGCCGACGGGTTCGACGCGTCCGCCAAACTCCTGCGCCGTGAGCTGGGCTCCGTAGCAGATGCCGAGCACGGGATAGCGGCCGAGGAAGTCGCTGAAGTCGATGTGGAAGGCGTCGGAGGCATAGACGGAGAGCGGACTGCCGCTGAGGATGACACCGATGACATCAGGGTCGTCTTTCGGAAACTTGTTGTAGGGCATGATCTCGCAGAAGGTGTCGAGCTCACGGACACGACGTCCGATGAGCTGAGTGGTCTGCGAACCGAAGTCGAGGATGATGATTTTTTGCATAAGGATAAAAGACCCTCCCCCACCCCCTCCCTTGTAGGGAGGGGAGCGGTTTCTCAGTCTGTTAACAATGATTATTCAATACTTATAATAAGGATTTTTCTATTCCAAATGCTGCTCAAAGTGCCCACTCCCCTCCCTCACAGGGAGGGGTCGGTGGGTGGGTCTGGGTTTTATTCCCAATAGAGGATCTGACGGTTGATGTTCCACTTGTGGTCCTTGGGGAAGTCGTCGCCGTCCCAGGCTTTCTTCGACGTCCACTTCTCGGCTGGTGCGGTCCAGAAGGGATCGTCGGCAGGCAGACCGAGGGGCAGGAAGGCGAGCGAGGTCATGTAGAGCGACCCGTTGTTGGTGTACCAGTCGGCGACGTTGGGATGGTTGCCGATGAAGCCGATGGTGAGGAATCCCTGGGCGTTGAAGTTGGTCACACCCTTGCGGCAGAACATATTCTTTGCCACGGCAGTGAGGCCGCTGCGCACCTGTCCGTTGCTGAGTTCCTTGGGCAGCTGATGGCGCCATGCCAGCTGAGCCAGCGGCTGGAAGACAGCCATGCGGTAGGGGATGGAGCGTCCGACGACGGGGTAGGTGCCTTCGGGCGAGATGAAACGTTCGAGGATGATGCTGTACTTCTGCATACGCTTCCGCACTTCCTCCAAGCGACGGGCGGCACCGTTGCGGTTGTCGCCGTGGCTGCGCACGAGGTAGGTGTCGTTGGGGCGACGGGCTGCCACCATCTCCAGACACTCGGTGTACATGGGTTGGATGACGTAGGCGTTGTAGTAGTCGAAGGCGAACGAGGGACCGTCGCTGTAGAGTCCGTCGCCGATGTACCATTCCTCGGCTTTCGACAGCGCCATCTTGATGCGGAAGGCGTCGTAGTCGGCTCCGACATACATGAGGAAGGCTTCTTCCATGCCGACGAAGAGGAGCCAGTTGGTGTAAGGCGGGTCGTAGCGGCGCAGGCCCTGGATCTCCTTGATGTAGCGCTGCTTGGTCACGTCGTCGAGGGGAACCCACAGGGCGTCGTAGCCACGGTAGAGGCTCTCGACGAGGTAGGCAGCATCAACGAGCGTCTGCCCGCCACTGGTCCAGCCGAGGTAGTCGGGCGACTGGGGATCGACGGCGTTGGCGTATGCCTTGAGTGCCCACTCGCGCAGCTGACGGCGCTTCTGACCTTCGGCGGTGTCGTCGTCGGGCAGGGAGAGCCAGGGAGCCAGACCTGCCATGAGGCGCGCAAAGCACTCCATATAGCTCACTTTCTTGTCGCGTCCGTCCCAGGTGGGTGAGAGTTCGAGGCCGCCATTCTCGACGGTCATCGTCTGCTGCAGCCGCCCCTCAGCCATGTTGCGCAACACGGGCTCCGCCATCTGATACATGATGTCCACCCACACTTCGCGGTCGGACTGCTTGACTTTGGCAGCCTCACCCCCGACCCCTCTCCGAGGGGAGAGGGGAGTAGTCACACCGGCTTGGAGCGTGATGCAGAATGTTGACAGGAGAAGGAAAGCAAATATTTGTTTCATATCAGTACATACTTATTATAGATGAATCGTAAGCAGAGCAAGTAGCTACTCCCCTCTCCCCTCGGAGAGGGGTCGGGGGTGAGGCTTTTAATTCTCGCGCCAGAACACGCTGTGCGTCTGTTCGTTGCCCAGAACGAGGGTGTCGGGAGTGAGCAGAAGGATGTCGAAGGTGTCGGTGTAGCCCGACGACTCGACGGCGGCCTTGCGGGGCGAATGGAGCAGGAGTCGTCCGTCGAGGATGCTCCAGCTGTCGTAATCGACGCCCGGCATGTCGTAGGTCGTGGCATGACCATTGGACGAAATCTCGAGGCTCTGCGTGCCGCCCGTGCTCCGAGGCTGTGTCCACAGGTGCTGCAGCGAGGTGAGGTTGATGGCAATCGTGGCGATGAGGCCTTCGTCGGTCTTGCTGTAGATGACATCGACTTCCTCGCCCTCCTGCACGCCACCTGCCACCATCGTGACAGGAATCTCGATGTCGAGGGTGTCCATCTTGTCGGTGACGATTTCGAGCACGTTCATGCTGCTGCCGTCGGTGATGGTGCCGCGGGTCTCAATCACGTTCACCACTTCGGCCACGCTATCGGTCAGTAGGCTGTCTGAACCGCCGCCGTTCTCGGTCGTTCCCCATTCACAGGCGGTGAAGACAAAGAGCGAGGCGGCAAAAAAGAGGATTTTCTTCATGGGTAGGGTATATTTAGTGCGTTATCTGCCCCAGTTTCTCGGGCTCGTGCTTGTACTTAAAGAGGATGGCGAACAGGACGGCCACCACCAGTGCGTAGGCTGCGAAGATGTACCAGCAGGTCTGCCAGCCGGTCATCACCTGTTCGGGCGTGGCACCTGCTGCCTGCGGGTCGTAAACGTAGTGGTTGATGACCTGCTGAGCGATGATGGTGCCGATGAAGGCGCCCAGTCCGTTGGTCATCATCATGAACAGACCCTGCGCACTCGAGCGCATGCTTTCGTCTGTCTCCTGATTGACGAACAGCGAACCGCTGATGTTGAAGAAGTCGAACGCCACGCCATAGACGATCATCGAGAGGATGAACAGCCACACACCACCGCCTGGGTTTCCGACGCCGAAGAGTCCGAAACGCAGTACCCACGCCAGCAGCGCCATCAGTACGACGTTCTTGATGCCGAAGCGCGAGAGGAAGAAGGGGATGAGCAGGATGCAGAGCGTCTCGCTGATCTGTGAGAGCGAAATGAGGATGTTGGCATGCTGCACGCCGAAGGTGTTGGCATATTCGGGCACATCGCCGAACGACGTGATGAAGGGGTTGGCAAAGCCGTTCGTGATCTGCAGGCAGACGCCCAGCAGCATGGCGAAGATGAAGAACATGGCCATGCGGGGATTGAGGAACAGACGGAAGGCGTTGAGGCCGAGTGCTTCGGCCAGCGACTTCTGCGCACCGTCTTTCTTAATCGGCATACGCGGCATGGTCAGGGCATAGACCGCCATGACCAGACTCAGCACACCGCTGACCATCCACTGGCCTGGGGTGGCCTGCAGGCCGCAGAGATCGACCACCCACATCAGCACGATGAAGCCCACGGTGCCCCACACGCGGATGGGCGGGAAGGCTTTCACCGAGTCGAGCCCAGCCCCTTCGAGCGCGGCGTAGGCCACGGAGTAGCCCAGCGCGATGGTGGGCATGAAGAAGGCGACGCTGAGGGTGTAGAGCGTGAAGAGCGGGGCGAACTGTACGGCGTCGCCGGCCTGGTAGGCATAGACGGAGGCAGCGATCATGAAGCCTCCGGCGAGCAGATGGCAGAGGCTCAGCACACGCTGACCCTCGATCCAACGGTCGGCCACGATGCCCATCAAGGCGGGCATGAAGATGCTCACCACTCCTTGGATGCTATAGAACCAGCCGATGTTGGACGCCAGTCCGACGCTGGCCAGATAGGTTCCCATCGACGTGAGGTAGGCACCCCACACGGCAAACTCCAGAAAATTCAGAACGGTGAGCCGAAACTTCAGCAGACCCACTCCCGACCCCTCCGTCTGGGGGATGGGAGCCGAAACTTGTCCATTACTCATACTTATTTCCTTTATTGGTATAGCGAATATGTGACCATCCCCCTCCCTGCACAGGGAGGGGGATGGTCTTTATTTTGTCATTATTCAGCAAACACTTTGAACGACTGGATCTTGCCGTTGTGGTTGATGGCGAGCACGTAGAGTCCGCGCTGCAGCTGTGCCGGCAGCTGGACGGTTCCGTCGTCGGCCACTTGCTGCTCATCGATGACCACACCGGCCAGTCCGACGAGGCGAGCCTTCAGCTCGCTGGCAGGAATGCCGGCCAGGTCGAGCTGCAGTTGCTGTCCACCCTTCAGCACGGAGCTGAGGATGCGGATCTGTCCGTCGGTGTGTCGGTTGGCTGCCACCACGTCTTCCACGCCCGTGATGATGCTCGGGTCGAAGGTCGGGTCGGTGATGGTGCGCTCGTAGAAGTACCACTTCTGGTAGATGTCGGCCACGGCATAGGCACCGCGACCGAACTTGATGCGGTAGTCCCAGTGCTTCTTGCGCTGGGCGTCGCCAGTGTAGATGTAGTCGGTGTTGCAGGGCACGATGAAGATGACGCCGTTGGCGGGTGCATTGCTGGCATCCCAGTTGAGCACCATCTTGCCGAAGTCCTTCACCGGCTGGCTGTAGAAGGCACGACCGTCGCGAGTGCGGTAGCAGAGTTGGCAGCGCATGTTGTCATCCTCGGCACGGAAATAGACTTCGCAGCCGTCGTCGCCCACGTGGATGGGGATGATGTTGCCGCCGCTCCATCCGGGGTTGGTCAGCGGGTCTGGAGCCATCCATCCCTTGTTGTCGTTGGGGTAGAGGGTCTGGTAGGGCGTCAGCTTGAAGGGTTCGCATTTAATCCACGAAGGCTCCCATTCAGCCTGCACGACCGTACCGAACGAGCGGTCCATGAGGCTGCGCATGCCGTTGCTGCTCTCCTTGAAGTCCATCGTGGCCAGTTTGGAACGGTAGTGCAGAATGAGTTGACGCATGCCTTCGTCGCCGATACCCTCGACGCCTTCTTTGGCATTACCCAGGGCGATGCCCTTGAGCACGTAGTCGGTGCAGTAGCGCCAAATCCAGGGCACACTACCCTGACCGACATTCAGACCGAGGAAGATGGGGAAGCATTCGCTGTACTGCACACCGCCAAGGAGGTTGCGCCAGGTGCAAACCTGCTGACCGCTGCTGTTATACATATTCACGCCTTCGGCAGAAGGTCCGCCGAACGAACCGTCCTGCAGCCAGCCGGAGTAGCACTCGATGGGCAGGAAGGGGCAGATGAGGTCGCCCACGCCGAGCCAACCCGCCACCTGTGCACCAAGACCGCGCTTGGCGTTCATGGCGCCTTGCAGCCACACGTTGCCAGATTCCTGGAACCAGGCCGACGACTTGCAGCCCGGGTAGTCGGCAAAGATGGCGTGGATGCCTTCGTGAATCATGGCGTCGGTCTGGTAGGCGACGTCCGAATAGATGCTGCTGGCATCGTCGCGGAAGCGAGCCATCGGGGCCCACGTGGCTGTCACGCAAGGCCAATTGCGTCCGTCGGCATATTCCGAGCCTTGCCATCCGCCCTCTTTGTCCTGACCGGTGTTGTCGTTGGACAGACCCGAACCGAGCACATAGACGAAGGATTTCCAGCCCTGACGTGCGTTGATGTCGGGCGGCCATCCCATTTCGTCGCGGATGTAGGCAAAGTCGGTCTCATATTTCTTGATGGCGTTTTCCATCGTCTTCTTGGCCACGGTTGCATCGCCGCATTTGGGGTTGAGGTTGTCGCCCCAGAAGATGCTCCACCAGTCGCCATGCACCTCGTTAGCCTTCTTACCGTTCTTCTGCGTAAAGTTATGAATCTTCGTCGGTGCGGGGATGGCTTCGTATTCGTCGCGGAAGTCGTAGCTCCACTTCGGCCCGTCGGCATCCCAGTCGAAGTATTCACCCAGGTTGTCGTCCACGGCAACCTTCACCTCGATGGTTGTGCTCAACTCTTCCCCGTTCTGGTCTGTGTAGGCTGTCGAAATGCTGTAGGTGCCAGCATCGTCGGCTTCGACACTCGTCATTTTGAAGTCGTTCAGATTGAGTCTTTTCACTCGGTTGCCTGCGGGATCATAGACAGCGAAGCGTTTGATCACGTCGCCTTCGTTCTTCGCACGCACACCGATGGTGATGTTGTCGCCGGGCTGAGCCGAGATGCAGGGGTCGTTCGTGCCGGCCTGGTCGTTCAGCTGGACGTAGGGCAGCACAGCCCACGCATCCATCTTGTCGGCGCGGTGAATGTAGCTGGGCTGGTCGGAGCTGACACTCTGACGTGTGCCCATCGTCATGTTGATGACAAAGAGGACCGAGTCGCTCGAGGCAGTATTGACAAACACCTCACGCATGGTGTAGGTGGCACCGTCCTCGATGCCGTTGCGCGACGAAACAAAGTGGGCGATATGGAAGTTGAAGGTCGATGCGTCGAAGGTCACACTGGCCACGGCATTCGTCGCGGATGTCACCACGTAGCCGTTCTTGTTGAAGTAGTTGCCGTTGGGTGACAGATCATGGAGCGAATAAACCTTGCCCGAGGCTTGGACTGAATAGATGTTCGCGTTCGAACCGATGCTGATGTTGTCCAAGCCCAGCAAGCTCTGAAGGGGAATCTTGTGGACCGGGCACACCGACTCGCCGGTCTGGTCCATCGTACGTTCCACGTTGATGGTGTAGGTCGTTTTGATGCCCTCGGCATGGAGCGAAGGCTGCGCCACACAGAGCCCGATGAACGCCATCAGCACCCTGCCGGCATTGAGAAGTAGAGAATTCAGTTTCATAAGCCTCTATCTGTTAGTTAGGTTAAAAACATATTCCCTGCAAAGTTAGCATATTTTTTTCGTTATCACGAAATAAAAACCTAATTTTAACTATCAGAGCTTGTTTTTTTTATCGTAAACCTTTGGTCCTGCGAAGCCAATGATTTCTCATTCAACTTTCGGATGTCGTTTTTTATACCATGAATAGGATGAATAACATAAATTGAGTTTTGCAGGCTGTGATTCCGTGTATGTGAATTAAATATTCAAGTTTCGGATGTTAGGATATTCCACGCAGAGGCGCAGAGAGCGCAGAGTTTTAAAAGTGAAAAGTGAAAAGTGAAAAGTTGCCTGCCGGCTGAAAGCCATACTGAATTGGTACATTTGCGCTACGCAGAGGAGCAGCTAAAGCTGCGAGAGCGCAGAGGCCTCCGCGGCCTCGCAGCTTAGCTGCGGCTCTGCGCAGAACTTATAATGGGAAATGAGATTCGTCTCTGCGCACTCTGCGCCTCTGCGTGATGATACATCCGAAAACTTTAATCTCTAATCATGGAAGTTCCGAAAGACAGCGGTATGGTTCAACGCCCGATTCGGGTCAAGTTTGCAGCAATTTTGTCCACTCCACCCCACCCTCATTGGCCTCTGAGAATCGCGCAGAAATCACCGACCGACCGCTCGGTCGCAAATTTCGCCGCCACGACGCGTTGACTTCCGTCCCATTTTTCACTTTTCACTTTTCGCTTTTCACTCTATTGCCTTTCACTTTTCGTTTGTCCGCCGTCTGGCTGTCGGTAGTCGGCGGACGCAGCGTCGGCAGACGGCGGACAAACCTGTCGGCAGACGGCGCTCTGACGGCCGTCAGACGGCGGACTGACGACGCTCCGTCGGCGGACAACCGACAGGGTAAACGGCGCTTTGCCGACGCCCAGACGGCGGACTACAGACGCCCAGACGGCGGACAAAAATGAAATAAATGGGAATACGTTACTTGAAAATGCTTTTCGCAAAGCGGAAAACAAGGATTTTTAGTCAGAAAACTACACTTTCGGGATTTTTTTAGAAGACAACATTGGACAACAAAGGACAACTTGGGACAACTTTATCATTTCATTTTTGATAAAAATGTTGTCCTTTGTTGTCCTTCGTTGTCCCGAGTTGTCTTCTAAAATATTGCCTCTCAAAAATTTTATCCCATTTCTTTCAGTTTTCTGGCTTCGCCTGATCGGGCGGGCATGGGAACCCGCCCCTACGACAATCTGCATCCCCGATTTCGGGATTTTTTCATCAAAATTTTTCGTTTCTTTCGTTTTTTTTCGTGTTTTTCGTTGTCCAAAAATTCTATTTCCTCCAAAATTCTCCCACAAAACCAAAGCGCTAAAACGTAAAATTTCCCCCGACGTTAACATTTAATTACATATATAACCACGAATTACGCGAATTACACAAATTTTCAGCATAGAAAGCCCTGCATGAAATGATTCGTGTAATTCGCGTAATTCGTGGTTAAATTTCAATTAAACGTAATTCGTGGTATTATTCAAGCGTCAGCTCCTTGATCAGTCGTTTGCCACCGCCGTACTGCTCGATGACGGAGAGCACGTAGCGGATGTCAACGCCGATGGTGCGCTGGAGACGGTTGTCGAACTTGATGTCGCCCGACATGGCCTCCCAGTTGCCGTCGAAGGCGAGTCCGATGAGCCGGCCACGACCATCGAACATGCCCGAACCGCTGTTGCCGCCGGTGATGTCGTTGGTGGTGAGGAAGCAGAGCTGGAGGTCGCGCGACTGGGCATCGACATAGCGCTTGCCCCACTTGCCCTTCTCCAGCCAGCGCAGCACGGGCTCCGTGAGTTCGTAGTCGGGATTCTTCGGCGTGAGGTAGTATTTGTCGAGAATGCTCTTCGAAGGGGTGAAGCAGGTGTAGTCGTTGTAGCCCTGTACCTGGCCGTAACTCATGCGCAGGGTGAAGTTGGCATCGGGATAGTATTCCTTCGCAGCGTTCATCTGGCGGATGGCATCGCCGAGCTGTCGCTCGAGTTCGTCGGTGCTGTCGCTGCCGTAGTTCTTATAGAGAACGGTGATGAGGTCCATGGCGACAGCGATGAAGGGGTCGTTGGCCAGCTCTTCCATCGTGGCATGCTGGCGCAGACGGTCGGGCGAAGCGAAGGCGGAACCGGCATAGATGCGCTCGGCGAAGAGGTCGTAGTCGCCCTGCAGGACGGAATCGATGGCTTGGTAGCACTCGGGCAGCCAGGCCTCGGAGGGCACATGCTCGCAGTAGTTGCGGAGCAGGGCGGCAAAGATGCGGCGGTCGGTGTCGAGGTCGATGTCCTTGTAGGCTTTGTCCACGTCGCGCTGGAAGGCACCTGCCTCGTCGGCGGTGCCCTTCATCATGTGGCTGATGATGAAGTTCAGGATGTCGCTGCCCGACCAGAAGGACTCTTCCCACAGCGTCGAAGCGTAGTTGCGGTCGCGGTCGGCCTGGTAGCTGTGCTGGAGCGAGTCGAGCAGGGTCTGCAGCTCGGGTTTCCAGGCGACGAGCTCACGCTCGAGGGCTTGTTTCTCGGCGATGACGCCAAGGTCCTCCAGCGCCTTGTTCTGTCCGATGGAGAATTTCCAGTAGTTGGAACTCTGGGCATATTTCGAGGCATACATGATGCGCAGCTGGTCGCTGCTGTTCATGGCCTGCTTCATGATGTCCTGCTTCACGCCGCGCACTTGGATGCGCAGGTCGTTGACGGTGCGCATGGTGTTCTCCACCCCAAACGAGGAGAGATAGCGGTCGGTCGAGCCAGGATAGCCGAAGGTCATGCAGAAAGTGCCTGGCTGATAGCCCTGCGTGCTGACATGGGCGTACTGGACGGGGCGGTAGGGACGATTGTCCTTGGAATATTCGGCAGGCTGGTTGTTCTTGTCGGCATAGATGCGGAACACACTGAAGTCGCAGGTCTGGCGGGGCCACATCCAGTTGTCGGTGTCGCCGCCGTGCTTGCCCAGGCAGGATGGCGGAGCGAAGACGAGTCGCACGTCGCTGAAGCGCTGATAGACGCTCAGGTAATATTTGCTACCCTTGTAATAAGGAGTGACGACGGCATGGATGCTGTGCACCGAGTCGGCCACCTGCTCCTGCAGCGAAGTGGCGACGGAGTCGATGACCTGCGCACGGCGAGCCTCATCCATGTCGGGCGTGACGAACGCGAGGAGGTGGTTGGTCACCTCGTAGGTGTTGAGATGGAAATCGACGTAGAGGTCCTCGTTGGGCAGTTCGTCCTTGAGTTTCTTGGCAAAGAAACCGTCGCGCAGGTAGTCGTGCTCGGTCGAAGAGTGTTCCTGAATGGAGCCGTAGCCGCAGTGGTGATTGGTGAAGACGAGTCCGTCGGGACTGACTACGACGCCCGAGCAGAAGCCGCCAAACTGCACGATGGCGTTGTTGAGCGAGGCGTGCTCGGTCGAGAAAATCTGGTCGTGGGTCAGTTCCAGACCCATGGCATGGCAGATGCTATCGGTGCGGGCCGAGAGTTGCGTAATCATCCACATGCCTTCGTCGGCATGGACGCTGAAGGCACTCAGGCAACAGAGTGCGGAGAGGAGGAGTTTTTTCATTGGGCTGTTTTTATTTAATTTTTCACTTTTCACTTTTCATTCTTCACTTTTCACTTTTCATTTTTCACTTTTCCCTCTAAAGAATTTCCCCACCACGGGCAGTGAGGCGAGCGACAGGTCCTTTTTGATAATGAATGCGACGAAGATGCCGATGAGCACGGTGTTGACCGACATGCGTGCCACGGGACTCCACGACTCGGGCAACACCTCCATCACGCAGAACAGCGCCAGGGCCAGCAAGGTGTAGAGGCCGATGTCGCGAAGCGGATAGCGGATAGGATTCTTGCGCTGACCGACGATGTAGCTGAGCGTCATCGACGTGAAATAGCCCGCAAAGCCTCCCCAGGCACACGCCCAGTAGCCGATGCGCGGGATGAAGATAATGTTGACGGCAACGAGAACCACACAACCGGCCAGCGAGAACCAGGCTCCCCAGATCGTACGGTCGATGAGTTTGTACCAGAACGACAGGTTGAAGTAGATGCCCATCATGATTTCGGCCGCCATGACCACGGGAATGGTGGGGATGGCCCCTCTGTATTCCTCGCCGATGATGTACTTGAGAACGTCCATGTAGCCCATCACGCCGAGGAAGGCCAGCAGCGTGAAGATGAGAAAATACTTCATGGCCTGGGCGTAGTATTCCTTGCTGTCGCGGTCCTTCGCCTTCGCAAACACGAGAGGTTCGTAGGCATAGCGGAAGGCCTGCGTGATCATCGCCATGATCATCGCCACCTTGACACAAGCACCATAGACGCCGAGCTGCGCCATGTCGTCGGCATCGTCGCAGACAAGGGGATAGATGATCTTGTCGGCAGTCTGGTTCAGGATGCCGGCAATACCCAGCACGAGGATGGGCCACGAGTAGCTGAGCATACGCCGCAGCAGGCTGAAGTCGAAGTGCCACTTCACCCGCAGCAGGTCGGGAACGAAGAAGAAGGTGATGAAGCCTGTGCACCACAGGTTGATGGCAAACACATAGAACACTTCCGTGTGGCCCAGCACGACGAAGTAGAGCACGTTGAGCGTGATGTTGAAGACGATGAACAGAAGTTTCAGTGCGGCAAACTTCAACGGCTGTTGCTGGAAACGCAGATAGCTGAAGGGGATGGCCTGAATGGCATCAAGCGCCACGACGACGGCCATCATGAGCAGGTAGTCGGGATGCTGTTCGTAGTCGAGCACCGTGCTGATGGGCTCGATAAAGCCGAAAATGAGTGCCAGGAAGACGACCGACAGGGTGACGACCACGGCCAGTGCGGTGGTGAACACCGTGTCGGGCTTCTCACCTTCCTTGTTGGCAAAGCGGAACAGGGTTGTCTCCATGCCGAACGTAAGAATGACGAGCACCAGCGCTGTGTAGGCATAGATGTTGACACTGGCACCGTAGTCGCCGGAGTCCTTCGGCATGTAGTGCGTGTATAGCGGCACGAGCAGGTAGTTCAGAAACCTGCCCACGATGCTGCTCAGACCATAAATGGCCGTATCTTTTGCAAGTCCTTTGAGGTTGGGCATAATATAGAAGGGGAATTACTTAATCTTGAACAAAACCTATGCGTTTTCTGGGTGGTTTCTGTGCTTCTTTCATTTGCAGTTCGGCCAAGGCAGTACTGATGGCATCCAATTGGGCACGTGTAGCTTCGTTGATGTCATTCTGGTCAGCAAGCGTGTCGTTCATTTCTTCGTTCAAATGTTCGATGGCCTTTTCTATCTGATTGAGCCTGTCATGGGTTGCAGACAATGATAAGAGACGTCGTGCTGCTACGAAAGCCCGCATAATCTTGATGTTGGTATCGATGGCCGCTTCTGAGTTCAATATTCCGCTCAACATCGCCACCCCTTGTTCTGTGAACGCATAGGGCGGACGTCGCAAACCTTTCTTATCTCCGCTGGAGGTCACAATTTGTGACTTCCAAAACGAAAACTCCTCTGCTGTCAGCTGAAACATAAAGTCGGAAGGGAAACGTCGGATATTGCGCTTTACTGCCTGATTCAGCACCTTGGTTTCTACACCATAAAGTGCGGCAAGGTCCCGATCAAGCATGACTTTCACTTCCCTTATCTGATAGATACGGTTTTGTATGTAAAGCAGTTCGTCCATAAAATGTTGATTGCATTTTTAACCAAACAAGTCGTTCATCATCGCGGCATCCTTCGGGGTACGGCCCAGGTGGCGGTAGGCGAGTTCGGTCACTTCGCGGCCACGAGGTGTGCGCTTGATGAATCCTTCCTTGATGAGGAACGGCTCATAGACTTCCTCGAGCGTGCCTGGGTCTTCGCCCACAGCCGTGGCAATGGTGCCGACACCCACGGGGCCACCTTTGAACTTGTCGATGATGGTCGTCAGGATTTTGTTGTCAATCTCGTCGAGACCGAACTTGTCGATATTGAGGGCTTCGAGGGCAATGTGCGCAATCTTCACGTCGATGCGGCCTGTGCCACGCACTTGGGCAAAGTCGCGCACACGGCGCAACAGGGCATTGGCAATACGGGGCGTTCCGCGGCTTCGGCTGGCGATTTCGCCGGCAGCATCCTCGTCGCAGGGCACGCCGAGCAGTTTGGCGCTTCGCAGGATGATCTTCTTCAGCACCGAGGCATCGTAGTATTCCAAATGCATGTTGATGCCGAAGCGTGCACGGAGCGGAGCCGTGAGCAGTCCGCTGCGGGTCGTCGCGCCGACGAGCGTGAAGGGGTTGAGGTCGATCTGGATCGAACGCGCCGACGGCCCCTTGTCAATCATGATGTCGATGCGGTAGTCCTCCATCGCGGAATACAGATATTCCTCGACCACGGGCGAGAGTCGGTGAATTTCGTCGATGAACAGCACGTCGTTCTCCTCGAGCGAGGTGAGGATGCCCGCCAAGTCGCCAGGCTTGTCGAGCACAGGACCGCTGGTCACCTTGAAACCCACGCCCAGTTCGTTGGCGATGATGTTCGAGAGAGTGGTCTTGCCCAGTCCTGGCGGGCCGTGCAGCAGCGTGTGGTCGAGGGGCTCGCCACGGAACTTTGCCGCTTCGACAAAGATGCTCAGGTTTTCCACCACCTTCGTCTGTCCGCTGAAGTCATCGAAGCGCAAGGGGCGCAATGCGTTCTCGAAGTCCTTCTCCTTCGACGACAGGTACTGCTCCTCGCGTATGTCAAAATCTTCGTTCATGCTTGATAAATAAAAGTCATGTGCAAAGTTAGCGGATTCTTTGCACATGACAAAATAATGTATTTCGAAATCTTTTCGCAGGGTGAAAATCGCTGAATCTTTCCACCTGCCTCATGCAGTCTGTCGGACTATGCCTCCATGATGAGTTTGAGCCACTCCGACAACTCGTCGTCACCCGTCACATAAACGCTGCGGCTGCCATCTGCCTGGGCTGCACCGACGATGCCGACCAGCTCCAACTGATGCAGCACGGCGTCGGCTTCGTCGGCAGAAAGCTTCAGAAGCGAGGTCAGCGACTCCTGCGAGGCGGAATGCTGATGCACCACCAGCTTGGCTGCGTCGCCAAAACGCGGGTGCAGCTGCTGCAACTCGGGATGTGTGGCGAGTCGGTCTTGAATCTGCGCACGCTGCGAGTCGGACAGATGGCTGGCAGGGCTCGCATCGCTGGAGTTGCTCGCATCGCTTGAGCTGGCAGCACGGTTAGAGGAGTTAGCGCGGTTAGAGCCAGCAGGACTGGCTGCCTTGCTCTCTGCCTCCTCCGGTTCAGCCTTGCCTTTCTTCCGGTTCTTGAAGTAGGCGACGATGAGGTAGATGATGGCCAGGGCGATGCCGACGATGTAAAGCCACTCGAAGCCCTCGAGATAGTAGCCGACCGCGAAGCAGATGGCTGCAATCGTGAGGAAGATGCTGCTCGATGCCTTGTTGCCCGTGATGCCACCCACGGTGGGGCGGCGGGTGCGACGTCGTGTGGTCGTACCGGCAATGCCGCCGAGGATATCGTCGAGTGCCGATCGGCTGGTCGTGCGTTTACGCTTGCGGGTTGCCATGAGTTATTTCAAATCCGTGATTTTGTAGAAATCCTGGTCGCCGTAGTCCTGATTCTCGCCGCCCATACCCCAAATGAACGTATAGTTCGAGGTAGCTGCAGCCGAGTGGATGGACCATTCGGGCGAGAGCACGGCCTGGTCGCCTTTCATCCAGATGTGACGTGTCTCGTCAATCTCACCCATGAAATGGCAGACGGCCTGATCTTCGGGCACTTCGAAGTAGAAGTAAGCCTCCATGCGGCGGCTGTGAACATGAGCAGGCATCGTGTTCCACACGCTGCCAGGCTTCAGTTCGGTCATACCCATCTGCAGTTGGCAGCTGTCGAGCACCTTCTGCACAATCATGCGGTTGATGACGCGGTCGTTCGAGCCTTCGAGACTGCCGAGAGCCAGGATGTCGGCATCGGCCTTGGTGACTTTCTTCGTCGGATACTCCTTGTGGGCCGTGGTCGAGTTGATGTAGAACTTGGCAGGTTTCTGCGGGTCGGCACTCACAAACACGACGTCGCGTTCGCCGCGACCGATGTAGAGGGCTTCCTTGTAGTCCAGTTCGTACACCTCGTCGCCCACCTTCACGCAGCCTTTGCCGCCGACATTGAAGATGCCGACTTCGCGGCGCGTGGTGAAGTGCGGAGCCTTGAGCGGGTCGATGGCTTCGAGCAGCAACTCTTCCTTCACAGGCATGGCACCACCGACAATCATGCGGTCGTACATCGAATAGACAAGGTTCACTTCATCCTCCGAAAATACTTTTTCGATGAGGAAGTCGCGGCGCAGGCGCTTCGTGTCGTACGACTTAGCATCCTCGGGATGCGCCGCATAGCGGATTTCATAGTTGGTCTTCATTGATATAGAAATTAAGTTAAATCACCTTTTCCAGCTGCGAGATGTTCTTCTGCACGTCGGCATCGGTCACCTCGTAGTTCTGCAGGCCGCCGGCGAAGTACTGGTCGTAGGCAGTCATGTCGATGAGGCCGTGGCCGGAGAGGTTGAAGAGGATGACTTTCTCCTCGCCTGTCTCCTTGCACTTCTGGGCTTCGCGGATGGTGGCAGCGATGGCGTGGCACGACTCGGGAGCGGGGATGATGCCCTCGACACGTGCAAAGAGCGTTCCGGCTTCGAAGGTTTCGAGCTGAGGAATATCGACTGCACGCATCAGACCGTCCTTCAGCAGCTGGCTGACGATGACACCGGCACCGTGGTAGCGCAGGCCGCCGGCGTGGATGTTGGCGGGCACGAAGTTGTGACCGAGGGTGAACATCGGGAGCAGGGGTGTGTAGCCAGCCTCATCACCGAAGTCGTACTGGAACACGCCGCGGGTGAGCTTCGGGCACGAAGCAGGTTCGGCAGCGACGAAGTCAATCTGCTTGCCCTCCAGAATCTTGTGACGCATGAAGGGGAAGGCGATACCGCCGAAGTTGGAGCCGCCACCGAAGCAGGCAATCACCATGTCGGGAGTCTCGCCAGCCATGGCCATCTGCTTCTCAGCCTCCAGTCCGATGATGGTCTGGTGCAGGCTCACGTGGCTCAGCACCGAACCCAGGGTGTATTTGCAGTTGGGCGTTGTCATCGCCAGCTCGATGGCTTCGGAGATGGCTGTGCCGAGCGAACCCTGGTGGTTGGGGTATTTCGTCAGGATGTCCTTACCGGCACGGGTGGACATCGAGGGCGACGGAGTGACCTGTGCACCGAAAGTCTGCATGATGCTGCGGCGGTAGGGCTTCTGCTCGTAGCTGATCTTAACCTGATAGACGGCAGCTTCGAGGCCGAACACCTTGGCTGCGTACGACAGGGCTGCACCCCACTGACCGGCACCGGTCTCTGTGGTGATGTTGGTCACGCCCTGTATCTTATTATAGTAAGCCTGCGCCAGTGCAGAGTTCAGCTTGTGGCTGCCCACGGGGCTGACGCTCTCGTTCTTGAAATAGATGTGAGCCGGAGTGCCCAGTGCCTCTTCCAGGCCATAAGCACGCACGAGCGGTGTCGAGCGGTAGTACTTATACATCTCGCGGACGGGTTCGGGGATGGGAATCCACGTGTCCGTCATGTTCAGTTCCTGGCGGGCCAGTTCTTCGGCGAAGATGGGAAAGAGGTCCTCAGCCTTCAGCGGTTCCTTGGTAGCCGGATTGAGGGGCGGCATGGGCTTGTTGACCATGTCGGCCTGGATATTATACCACTCGGTAGGGATTTCCTGCTCGGGCAGGAAGAAACGTTTTTGTCTGTTGCTCATTGTTGTTGAGTTGATTTTGGTGAATACAGTCGTGTAATTTGTGTTAGGTGACTTTTAGGGTCATGCAAAGGTACTGCAAAAATCTGAAAAACACATACTATGCAAGCAAAAAAATCAAAAAATCAATTTTTTTTGTCCCTCTCGCGTTAAAAAGAACGGAAATCTTTGAGAAACACCAAAATATCCTTATCTTTGCCAAATTAACGCACATAAAAAAACTAAAAAATACCAAACGATGAAAAGAATTCAACTAACTAACCTCCGCTGGCTACTACTCTGCCTCACGATAAGCGTGGGAGCAGGGAATGTGTGGGGACAGACCACAACAGCCACACTCTCTAATGCCGACATTGTGGCAGCGGGAACTGCGAATACAGGTTATGCCTCCTGGAAAATATCGGATGGCAGCTCAAGAAAATGGAATGCCTATGCCATTAAGAATCAGCATAGCAAAGACACAAGCAGCTATCACTATCTGCAAATCAAGAAGTACGCGTCAAACACCGCTTACTACGTCCAAGTGCCTACTTTGGGAACGAAAATCACCTCCATCACCATGACGGTTTCTAGCGCAAGCCAACCGATGACCGGTGGAGGAAATTCAGCAACGCTCTTCTTCAGTTCCAGCAACAGCACCTCTGCCACGGGTACGGGTGTAGCTTCAGGTACGGGAGCCAGCAGTGTGACGATTGATTGTTCTAGTCTTAATCTGAATACTGGATACATTACAGCTAGTGCTGGTGTTCGTATTTGGAATATTACGGTCACATACACGACATCCAGCGCCACAGTGCCCGACGCACCGACGCTCACACCGTCCTGCACCTTCTGGCCAACTACGACGGAAGCACCCAGCAAGGTGATCACCATTGCACCCACGACGACAGGTTCAACGGTTCGCTACACCACCGACGGAACCGACCCGTCGGCTACAACGGGCATCATTGTGACCTCGGCGCAGAACGTGACTATCAGCGAAACAACCACCGTCAAGGCCATTGCCTATGTTGGAACAACTACCAGCGGCATCGCCACCGCCACCTACACCCTCGGCCAGACCGTCAACTCGATTGCAGACTTCAAGGCATTGGGTAATGGAACGGAGGCGCGGCTGTACCTCAGCCCCGAGCAGAATGCCCGTGTGCTCCACTACAGCGGCAACGAAATCTATCTGCGCGACAACAGCGGTGCCATCTGCCTCTACCTCAACAGCAGCCTGCAGAAGACCATTCCCGCCCACGACTACCACGTCGCTGGCTGGATCATCGGTAAGTATCAGCCTTACAACGGACTGCCTGAGATGGTGGCCACGAGCAATACTACCACCAACTACATGGCGTTCGCCGCTCCTGTGACAGAGACACCGACAGAGCCTGTCGCCATCAATCCCAACTACTTTGACAACTACAAGGCCGACTGGGTGACGATTACCGACTTGCGTGCCGAAAGTAACAACAATGTCACGGATGGTGCAGGGAACACCTTCAAGGTATATAACAAGTACGGTCTCAATGCGGACAGTTACTATCAGGACCCCTACGACTATGCCCTGGTTGACCTTACAGGTCTGGCCATTCCCTACAATACTGACAAAGAGATTGTACCGATCTACTACAACAACGCCCGTCCCATCGTCTATGTCATCGACGAGAACAAGGAATTCCAGTCACCGAGTTCCAACATTCAGAACGCGACCGTACGACTTGTCCGCACGCTGTCTGCCACCAACTGGAACACGTTCGTCATTCCCATTGCCCTACCTTCCTTCCCTGGCAGCATTCGTAAGTACGAGCGTGCCGACGGCACGACGATGTTGTTTGCCGACGATGAGCAGATTGAGGCCGGCAAACCCTACCTCGTCAAGCCAGACGAGCGCATCGAGAATCCCGTCTATACCAACGTGACACTCTCGTCTACCCCAGCACAGAATGTGGAAGATGGGGAAGAAGACGGTTACAGTTTCAACGCAATCTACTCGCCGACGAACATCTACACCGAAGACAAGACCCACCGCTTCCTCAAGTCCGACGGCTATCTCTACTATCCGACGGATGAAGATGCAGGTCGTCTGAAAGGTATGCGCGCCTACTTCGTCGTTCCTGCCGGCGCATCGAACGTCAAGGTCAACCCCGACGGCACACTGACCTACATCGACGACGTGCAAGGTTCAGACTCCGACGGACAAGGAACCATCTACGACCTGAGCGGCCGCAGGGTCGGCAACGACCTGCGCAGCCTGCCGCGTGGCCTCTATATCGTGAACGGAAAGAAAGTGTATGTACAGTAAAGCGATGGAGGACAGAACAATGAAAAAGAACTATATCATTCCCGAGACCATGTTTGAAGATACACTGAACATACACAGCTATATGCAGACAGCCAGCGACCCGCACATCAACGACGAAGGCAACGTCGAAATCCCTGGCGAAGGCGGCGGCGGAAACGCCGACGACGGTTGCACCAAGCAGCGCAATGCCTGGGAAGAAGGCGGCCTGTGGACTCTCCTCCTGGCTTTCCTGCTCACCATGGCGGGCAGCATGAATCTGCGCGCCCAGAGCGTCACCGAGCCCGATGCCACGCGAACCCTCACCGGCATCAGCATCAACCTGCTCAACAGCACCAGCGTCAGCTACAACGCCAACATCGACTCCGTCCGCAACCTGCCTGGCATCGGCCTGAAGATTTACCTTTCGACCACAGCCGACAACAAGTCCATCGACTACCTCTACTCCCAGATGGCAGCCATCACCTACACCTACAGCGGCAGCGTCACACCCGTGGGGAACAACGTCAATGCCAACTGGAACATCACGGGCTACAACATTCCGGAGACAGAACCCTCCATCAGCGCATCCATATCCAGCTACAAGTATGCCAGCCGACTGGAGTACCCACACATCAACACCGACGGCAACAGTCAGGTAGTCGTACGCTACATCGACAGCACCTACGGCATCAGCTATTCGGTCGAATGGGACAACTCACTCATAGCAAACCGATGGACATGCTACACGATGAACGCCACAAATGGAGAAAATAATGTTGACCGCTCTGATGCCTTCAAAGAAGACCCGCTCCTGCCGTCGGCTACGCGCTCCACACTCGACGACTACTCCGGCAGCGGCTACAGCCGCGGACACCTTTGTCCGGCGGCAGACCGCAAGTGCACTACGACTGCCGTGAAGGAAACCTGCTTCCTCAGCAACATGCAGCCACAATGGCAAAGTCACAACGGAGGCGTCTGGGCTACGCTGGAAGAGAAAATCCGAACGTGGAATTCTAATACCTATCGCGAAGGCGACCTCTACGTCGTGAAGGGAGCCACAATCAGCAATGTCTCTACGACATCTTCGTTCAATCCCTCCACTGGTACATCCGGTGTGTTCCCCACCAAGTGCAACGGTCGTCTGCCCGTTCCCCGCTATTTCTTCATGGCTGTATTGGCTAAGAAAAGCGGAACATGGCACGCAATGGGCATCTGGTCGCCCCACACCGAAACGACGAACAACCTGACCGAGTACATCACAATCGACGAACTCGAAGCCCGCACGGGTATCGACTTCTTCTGCAATCTGGTGGACGTCGAAGAGGCTGACGTGGAAGCCCGCATCGAAAAATCCTTCTGGGGCGTCAGCAGCAATGCCAAGGAACGTCCCGACGACGACTTCTTCGTGCCCGAAGAGGAGGAACTCGACGGCGAGGAGGAGCTGGAAATCGCGCTGTGGTAAGTTTGCGATTTAACATTTGCAGACCTCCGGCCAAGAGTTAGTTGCAGTTTCGTCAACTAAGGCTCTGCTGTTTCATCGTCTGAGAATCGCGCAGAAGTCAGCGACCGACCGCTCGGCCGCAAATATCGCAGCCACGACGCGTTGACTTCCTACTCATTTTTCACTTTTCACCTTTCATTTTTCGTTTGTCCGCCGACTCGTTGTCGGCAGTCGGCGCACGCAGCGTCGGCAGTCGGCGGACAAACCTGTCGGCAAACGGCGCTCTGCCGGCCGGCAGACGGCGGACTGACGACGCGCCGTCGGCGGACAACCGATAGGGTAAACGGCGCTCTGCCGACGCTCAGACGGCGGACTGCCGACAGCCAGTCGGCGGACAAAAATGAAATAAATTGGGACCCGTTACTTGAAAATGCTTTTCGCAAAGCGGGAAAAAGGAATTTTTAGTCAGAAAACTCAACTTTCGGGATTTTTTTAGAAGACAACACGGGACAACGAAGGACAACAAAGGACAACATCTTCTTAATCAATGAAATAATAAAGTTGTCCCAAGTTGTCCTTCGTTGTCCCGTGTTGTCTTCTAAAATATTGCCTCTCCAAAAATTTTATCCCATTTCTTTCAGTTTTCAGGCTTCGCCTGATCGGGCGGGCATGGGAACCCGCCCCTACAGCAGCTACGAACCCGCCCCTACGACAATCGGCATTCCGATTTTCTGGATTTCCCACCAAAATTTTTCGTATTTTTCCGTTCTTTTTCGTTTCTTTCGTTGTTTGTTTTCGTGTTTTTCGTTGTCCAAAAATTCTATTTCCTCCAAATTTCTCCCACAAAATAGGGGGTCGGAACTGTTAAAATCCTTGGTTTTTTAACATACCTGACGTGAGCACGGCCATCATCGAGCGAGCGCCTGGCTGCATCCATGCTGCAACCAGGCGCTCGGGAGCGCGGACATCCGCGCTCCCAGTAGAGGTTGGATTTCATCCTTCGTTTTCTCGCCATGACAAAGTACAAACAAGTTTGACTTTGCTCATTTGGCTGAACGAAAACGTTCGATTAACATCAGACGTTTTCTCGCCATGACAAAGTACAAACAAGTTTGACTTTGCTCATTTGGCTGAACGAAAACGTTCTATTCCTGCACGTACACCTTCTGCACGCGGGGCGAGATGCTGGTAAAGACTTCGTAGGGGATGGTGCCGATGGCATCGCTGAGGACAGTGACGGGAAGGTCGGGACCGAAGATGGTGACGAGGTCACCCTCGGCGACGTCGGGGATGTCGGTCACGTCGATCATGCAGACGTCCATGCAGATGTTTCCGACGTAGGGTGCCGGATGCCCGTGCACGAGGCAGTAACACTGACGGTTGCCCAGACGGCGGTTCAGGCCGTCGGCATAGCCGATGGGGATGGCGGCAATGCGCGAGGGACGATCGAGGGTCGTGCGTCGGCTGTAGCCGATGGTGTCGCCCTGTGGCACGTCGCGCACTTGCAGGATGGTGGTGCGGAGCGTGGCGACGGTGTTGATCACGCTGTTGGTGCGTGGATTGATGCCGTAGAGTCCGAGTCCCAGGCGCACCATGTCGAGGTGGTATTGCGGGAAGTGCTCGATGCCTGCCGAGTTGCAGATGTGGCGCAGGATGCGATGGCTGTAGGCGGCTTGGAGTTGGCGTGAGGCGTGGTCGAAGAGCTGGAACTGCTGGTGGGAGAAGTCGTCGAACCGGTCGTCGTCGCTGCCGACGAAGTGGCTGAACACGCTGCGGGGCAGGAGGGCGGTCTGGCGGCTGAGACGCTCGATGAGGCGCGGCATGTCGGTCTGCGGATTGAAGCCCAGGCGGTGCATGCCGGTGTCGAGCTTGATGTGGACAGGGAAGCCGGTGATGCCTTCGCGCTCGGCGGCGTGGATGAGGGCTTCGAGCAGGTCGAAGTTATAGACTTCGGGCTCGAGACGATGGTCGAACAGGGCATGGAAGGAGGTCATCTCGGGATTCATCACCATGATGCGGGTGGTGATGCCTGCCTGACGCAGCGTCACACCCTCGTCGGCCACAGCCACGGCAAGGTAATCGACGCCGTGCTCTTGCAGTGTCTTCGAGGCTTCGATGGCTCCGATGCCGTAGGCGTCGGCCTTGACCATGCAGACCATCTTGACTTCGGGTCGCTTGAAGTGGCGGTAGTAGTTGAGGTTGTCAACGAGGGCGTTGAGGTTGACCTCGAGAATGGTCTGGTGCACCTTCAGCGTGAGTGCGTCGCTGAGCAGGTCGAACTGGAAACGACGTGCGCCCTTGATGAGGACGAAGGCGTCGTGGAGCTCGGCGAACAGACGGCTGTGAAGCAGTTCGTCGGTCGAGCGGAAGAAGTGGCTCGGCATGGGGAAGTAGGCTGCACACTGCACGATTTCGTCGCCGACGCCGATGACCTGTTGGATGCCACGCCGCGCAGCCATCTGTGCCACACGGCTATAGAGCGAACGCGGCGACTCTCCGCTCTGGAGGATGTCGCTGAGGATGAGGGTGCGGGTCTTTCCCTCGACGTCGGGTCGCCGCGACATGAAGTCGAGGGCGATGTCGAGCGAGTGGACGTCGCTGTTATAGCTGTCGTTGATGAGGGTGCAGCCGTTGCGCCCTTCCTTCACCTCGAGTCGCATGGCTACGGGTTCGAGCTGCTCCATGCGCTGGCAGAGGGTGGAGAGTTGAACGTTGAACGTCGAACGTTGAGTGTTCAACGTACGGGCTGCCTCGGTCAGTGCCAGGCAGGTAGTGAAGCAGGTGAGGGAGTTCTCGATGGCTGCATCGTCGATGAAGGGAATGGTGTACTGACCGAGTTGTCCACGATACTCAAAGCGGATGGTGGCGCGTGTGTTCTCCTTTTCTATCTCACGCACGCGGAAATCATCGACCTTCCGATCGACGACGGTGGTCTGTGCTCCCTCGAGCAGCAGGCGTTTCTCGGCTTCCTTCTGCTCCATCGACGCGAAGTTCTCCTGATGTGCCTGCCCGATGTTGGTGATGACGGCGGTGGTGGGACGTATCATCTGCGCCAGCGTCGCCATCTCGCCAGGCTGCGAGATGCCTGCCTCGATGATGGCGAGGTCGGTGTGGGCGTCGATAAGCCAGAGGGAGAGGGGGACGCCGATCTGCGAATTGTAGCTACGCGGGGAACGGACGACGTTCATGTCGGGCGAAAGCAGCTGATAGAGCCATTCCTTGACGGTGGTCTTGCCATTGGAACCCGTGATGGCAACGACGGGAATGTGGAAACGGCTGCGATGATGGGCGCAGAGGGTCTGCAGGGCCTGCAAGGTGTCGGGAACAACGAGGAAGACTGCATCGTCGGACATCGGCTCTTCGGGCTTTTGTGCGACGACAAAGCAGCGAACACCCTGCTGCCGGAGCTCGTTGATGTAGCGGTGACCATCGTTGCGGGGGGTCACGAGTGCGAAAAAGAGAGTTTGCTCGGGGAAGGAGAGCGAGCGGGAATCGGTGAGCAGGAGGCTCACCGTAGCCGTCGGGTCGCCGTAGGTCGTGGCGCCGATGATGGTGGCTATTTCCTGAATTGTGTATTGCATAGTTCTATTTCCTCTGCGAACGAGAGGTAGGGATGGAGTTGTTGAAGTTGCTGTATGCGGGCGAGGGTCTTTTCGACAAACTGCTGATGCTGCGGACTCTCTGGGTGGAAGGGACGATGGTGGACGGCACGGTGGATGTCGCGACACTGTGCTGCCAGCGCCTGTGTGTCGGACGTCATGTAGCTGTCGGCAAAGCGTTCGTAGATGTAGTCGATGGCCTGCGTGGAGGGGTGCACCATGTCGTCGGCATAGAAGCGATAGTCACGCAGTTCGTCGAGCATGATTTCGTAGGCAGGAAAATAGTCGGCATCGCGCAGGGCATCGACGGCAATCAGCAGCTCGGCCTTGGAGAGCTGGTTCTGGTGAAGTCCGTCGCGGCGGTGACGGATGGGCGAGACGGTGAAGACGACGTGCAACTCAGGATTGACGGCGTGGAGCAGTTGGAGGGCCTGGGCCCACATGTCGGCTATATCGACGGCGGCAAGGCGCTGGCGCAGGAACAGACTGTCGGCCTGCTTATGGCAGTTGGCCACCAGCATTCCGCTGTCCTTCAGCCGATAGACGTAGGCAGAGCCGAAGGTGACGATGAGCCATCGGGCGGTGCGCAGACGCTGAGCCGTCGTGTGCAGGGCGTGGTTCATGCGGTCGATGAGCATGTCGCGACGCTCGGCCGAGAACGTCGAGTGGTGCATCCAACTGTGCCAGCCGTCCTCACATTCCACGATTTCGGGCGACGCAGCGTCGTATTCCCTTTCGCTCAGACAGCGCAGCAGGTGGGCGCAGATGGAGGCAGGATTGTAGAGTGTGCCGAAAGGATTGACCACGACATCGAACTGGTCGCGACGAAGACGTTCACCCACTTCGTCTGCAAAGCACGAGCCGAGCATCAGCAGTGTGTCGCCGTGCCGAATCTTTTCCGCGCTTTGCGGGATGTCGATGCGTGTTGTGAGTTCCATACTTTTTAATTAAAAAACTAAAAATTAAAAAGTTGCTTGAACATTTCCCAGATAACGATGCCGGCAGTGGTGGAGACGTTGAGCGAATGCTTCGTGCCGAACTGAGGCAGTTCGAGGCAGGCGTCGCAGGCATCAACCACCTGCTGCTGCACCCCCTTCACCTCGTTGCCCAGGACGACAGCGTACTTTTCCGCTCCATTTTTCACTCTTAACTTTTCACTTTTCACTTTCAACTCGCGCAAGTCGATGCTACCTTCTGCCTGTTCGACGGCCAGCACGGTGTAGCCCTCGTCCTGGAGCTGACGAACGGCCTGGAGGGTGTCGGCGCAGTGTGTCCACTCGACGCTATCCTCGGCTCCGAGCGCTGTCTTGTGGATCTCGACATGAGGCGGGCAGGCGGTGATGCCACAGAGCACGATGCGCTCCACGCGATAGGCATCGGCCGTACGGAACACGCTGCCCACGTTGTACATCGACCGTACATTGTCAAGCACCACGACGAGCGGCATCTTCTCGCTGCGCTTAAATTCGTCGAGCGTCAGCCGTCCCATTTCCGTCACCTTGAGCTTACGTCCCATGCGTCAGCTATTTTAATTTTTAATTTTTAATTTTTAATTTTTAATTTTTAATTTTTCACTTTTCACTTTTCACTTTTAATTTCCACGCACGTACCATGCACCACACGCCCGCCACCACAAAGGGAATGCTGAGCAACTGACCCATGTCGAGCGGCAGCGAACCGTCGTCTGCACCGCCCTGCACTTCCTTCAGGAACTCGATGAAGAAGCGGAAAGTGAAAATGGCGGCAAGGCAGAATCCGAAGTAGAACCCGCTGCCCACGTGACGATGCTTCCTATATATGTATAGGGTGACGAGGAAAATGACGACGTAGGCCAGCGCTTCGTAGAGCTGAGAGGGATGACGTGGCACCAGCTGACCGCCGACCATGGCATCCTGCGTATGGAAGAGGAACGCCCAGGGCACGTCGGTCTGACTGCCAATGATTTCGCTGTTCATCAGGTTGCCCAGACGGATGAAGGCAGCAGGCATGGCAGCCGTCACGCCGAAGATGTCGAGCACCTGCATCGTGGGTAGTTTCGTGCGACGAAGGTAGAGCACGATGGCGAGAAACAATCCCAGCGTTCCACCGTGCGAGGCCAGGCCAGCATAGCCGGTGTAGTGCCATTGAGAGGGATAGACGTCGTACTTGATAGGCAGAAACATTTCCCAAAAACCTTTGGCGCTGCCCAGGAAATAGTCGGGTTCGTAGAACAGGCAATGGCCGAGGCGTGCACCGATGATGATGCCGAAGAAACAGTAGAAAAGCAGTGGGTCGAACTTCCCCGTAGGCTGTAACTTCCCATGTTTGTCGGGGGCTGGGTCGATCTGTTCCTGGCGGTACATCCATCGCACGAAGAGGAAGCCCGACAGGATGGCCATCACCCAGCACAGGGCATACCAACGCACTGTCAACGGTCCCAACGTGAAGGCTTCGATCGAGGGGTTCCAGTCGATGAAGAGAGGAAGACCCACCCCCATACCCCTCCCTGTGAGGGAGGGGAGTAGAATGTTTACAAATTCAGACGGAAACATATATTGTTGTTAAATTGCCATGACGTATAGGAAAAGTAACTACTCCCCTCCCTCACAGGGAGGGGCGGGGGGAGAGTCCCCCTTTTACACATTGAACCTGAAGTGCATGATGTCGCCGTCCTGCACCACATAGTCCTTGCCTTCGACTCCCATCTTGCCTGCCTCGCGCACGGCAGCCTCACTGCCATACTTGATGTAGTCCTCATATTTGATGACTTCGGCACGGATGAAGCCTTTCTCGAAGTCGGTGTGGATGACGCCGGCACACTGCGGAGCCTTCCAGCCGCGCTTGTAGGTCCAGGCTTTCACCTCCATCGGACCTGCCGTGATGAACGTTTCGAGGTTGAGCAGGCTGTAGATAGCCTTGATCAGACGGTCGCAGCCACTCTCCTTCAAGCCCATGTCCTCGAGGAACATTTGTTTCTCCTCGTACGATTCGAGTTCGGCAATGTCGGCCTCGGTCTGTGCCGAGATAATCATCAGCTGGGCTTCCTCGTCCTTGATGGCTTCGCGCACCTCATCGACATAGTGGTTACCGGCGGCTGCCGATGCGTCGTCGACGTTGCAGACATAGAGCACGGGCTTGGTGGTGAGCAGGAACATCTGCTTGCTCACACTGACCTCCTCGTCGTTCTCGAGTTCGACGGTGCGAGCGCTGCGGCCCTGTTCGAGGGCTTCCTTATAGCGCAGCAGCAGGGCGAGTTCGACCTTTGCCATCTTGTCACCGCCCACGTTGGCTTGCTTTTCGACGCGCTTGATGCGGTTCTCGACGGTCTCCAGGTCCTTGAGCTGGAGTTCGGTGTCGATGATTTCCTTGTCGCGAACGGGATTGACGGAGCCATCCACGTGGACAATGTTTCCGTTGTCGAAGCAGCGGAGCACGTGGATGATGGCGTCACATTCGCGGATGTTGCCGAGAAACTGGTTGCCCAGTCCTTCGCCCTGACTTGCACCCTTGACAAGTCCGGCGATATCGACGATGTCGCACACAGCGGGGACGATGCGTCCAGGATGCACCAGTTCGGCGAGTTTAGTCAGTCGTTCGTCGGGGACAGACACCTGTCCCATCTGTGCGTCGATGGTACAGAAAGGGAAGTTTGCTGCCTGAGCCTTGGCGCTCGACAGACAGTTGAAGAGTGTGGATTTACCCACATTGGGAAGGCCCACGATGCCTGCTTTCAATGCCATATTTTAATTTTTAATTTTTTAGTTGACAAGTTACGAGTTAACGAGTTAACAAGTTGTTACTTTCCACTTTTAATTTTTAATTTTCCACTTTTCACTTTTCACTTTTCGCTTATCATGTTTCACTTTCCACTCCGGTACCCCTCAGCCCACTCTTTCGACACGCTGTTCTGCAGGGTTTGGCAGACTTCGCAGGCGAGGTCGATGCCGTGGCCCACGATGCGCTGCCACTGCTCCTTCGTCAGCGTGGCGAGGTCGGAGCGCCGGATGCCGTAGCGGCAGAGTCCGTAGATGATGCCGGCATTGAAGTTGTCGCCGGCACCGATGGTGCTGACGGTCTCGATGTGCTCCACTTCGTACGACTGCTGCACGCTGGGCGTGAGCACGCGGACTGCGCCGCCGGCATCGGTCGAAAGCATGTTGGCGCAGTGGAAAGCGATTTCCTTGCGATAGCATTTCTCCACGTCATGCGAGCCGAAGAGGTTGTCGAGGTCTTCGGTCGAACCGCGCACGATGTCGGCAAAGTCGAGGTTCTCGAGCATGTCGGCATAGATTATCACCACTTCGTGCCGGTGGCTGGAACGGAAGTTCAGGTCATAATAAATCAGGGCACCACGCTCGCGGGCATATTCGAGAAACTCGCGCACACGGGACCGGAGCACAGGATTGAGCACGAAGTAGGAGCCCATCATGACGATGTCGTCGGGCTGGATGTCGGGCCATTCCACCTCGAAGCGGGCAGCGGGATAATCCTTGTAGAACATATACTCGGCGTCGTTGCGCTCGTTGAGAAAGGCGAGCGAGATGGCGCTGCGTCCGTTCTGATAGACTGCCACGTGGCGATTGTCGATGCCGTTCTCAGTCATGAAATCGAGGATTTGGCGACCCACACGGTCGTTGCCCGTCTCGCTGAGCATGGTCACGGGCAGGCCGAGGCGTGCGAGCGAGACGACTCCGTTGAACACACTGCCGCCAGGAACAGCCGCCGTCGGTTGTCCCCCTTGGAAAATGATGTCCATGATGGTTTCGCCTATACCTATTATTCTACGCATATACGTTTCGTTTTGGTTCAGACTGCAAAGTTACGGCAAATTTGGCGGACTACAAAACGAAACATTTAGTTTCGATTGTTTTTCCGCACGGAAGCCTCTCGCAGACAGAAAAAAAGCAGACAGCCGAACGCTTTGAACGATTTTTGATAAAAAATGGATGATTTCTGCAATAAGCATTGCCAAATTATGCCTAACTTTGCAGCGTGGATAGTTTGTGCCTGCGTTGGAGCCAGCACATTTCCAAGACTTTACACATTATTAAATTATACCTAACTCAAAAATGAACAGACTGAAAACTTTGGCTACGACCATGCTGCTGGCGGCTACGATGCCTGCCATGGCACAGGTGCAGTTAGGCTTCGACATGGGAAGCCGCGGCCAGGACGTGACAGAAGACCACTACGGAATCTTCTACGAAGAAATTAACCACGCGGGCGACGGCGGCCTCTATGCCGAGCTGATTCGCAACCGTTCGTTCGAGGACAATGCAGGCAATCCCGACACATGGTGGACCGTGGGCAATGCCTCGTCCGGCATCACCTCCGACAACATGCTCAACACCGTGCAGCAGCACGCCATGCGTGTGCAGATCAACGCTGCCGGCGCCGGCGTGCGCAACGAAGGCTTCTGGGGTATCAACATCGTGAACGGACGCCAATACACGCTCTCGTTCTGGATGCGTGCCGACGAAAGATACGAAGGTGTCATCACGGCTGAACTGCAAAACCGCGACGGAGCCGGCATGGGACGTGTCGAGATTCCCGTCAGCGCCACGACGGAATGGAAGAAGTACACCGCCACCCTCACAGCCACTGGCAACGACGCCGGAGGCTGGCTGGCCCTGCTGGGCAGCGAGCCGGGCACGGTGGTGTTCGACGTGGTCAGCCTCTTCCCGCCCACTTTCAAGAACCGTCCCAACGGTTGCCGTCCCGACTTGGCACAGAAGCTCGCCGACCTCAAGCCGCGCTTCATGCGTTTCCCCGGCGGCTGCTTCATCGAAGGTGCACACTGGGGCGGACAGACCAACCGCTTCGAATGGAAGAAGTCCATCGGACCCATCGAGGAACGCCCGGGCCACCTGAACCGCAACTGGGGCTACCGTGTGACGGACGGCCTCGGCTATCACGAATGTCTGCAGCTGGCTGAAGACATCGGCGCAGCCTCAATGTTCGTGGTCAACATGGGTATCGGCCACGACTGGCGTGTCGATGAAAACGACATCGAGCCTTACGTGCAGGAAGCCCTCGACGCCATCGAGTACGCTCTCGGTTCGACAGATACCTACTACGGCAAGCTGCGCGCCCAGAACGGCCACCCCGAACCCTTCAACCTGAAATACCTCGAAATCGGTAACGAACAGGAGTTCATGCTCAACCGCGAGGCCTACCTGCGCCGCTACATGCAGTTCTACACCGCCATCAAGCAGAAGTGGCCCCAGCTCCATCTCATCGCCGACAACTATTGGTTCGACTCCGTGACCGAACCTGTCGAGTTGCGCGACGAACACTTCTACGAGTCGCCCCAGTTCTTCATCGACAACTATCACCGCTACGACAACCTCGCCAACTCGACCACCCACAGCTACGTCGGCGAATATGCCGTGACGAAAGACTGCGGATGGTGGGGCAACCAGAACGCTGCCATCGGCGAAGCCGTCTTCATGCAGGGCTGCGAGAACAACAGCAGCACCGTCACGATGATGTCCTACGCCCCCATCTTCACACACGAAGAGAACTATGCCTGGCATCCCGACATGATCCGTTTCAACTCGTCGATCAGTTACGGCACACCTTCCTACTACGTGCAGCGTATGTTCGCCAATAATATAGGTAAGCAGAACATCCGCTGGACCGAAGCCGAGAACACCCCCGACCTCGACGTGAACAAAGGCACATGGGGACTCGGCACATGGGCTACCAACGCCACCTTCACCGACCTGAGCGTCAAGGTGGGCGACGTGACCTACAACGGCAGCGACACCGAGGCCACCGAATGGACCACCAAGAACGGCACGTGGAGCATCAGCGAGGGCAGCTTCAACCAGACAAACGCCACGGCAACGAATGTCACCTGCATACTCGACCAACTCATCGAGAACAACAATGTTGACCTGACCGTCAAGGCCACGAAAAACAGTGGCTCGGAGGGCTTCCTCATCATCTTCGACTACAAGGACGAACAGAACTATGCATGGCTCAACCTCGGCGGCTGGGGAAACACCAAGCACGCCATCGAGCAGTGCAAGAACGGAACGAAGAGCATCATTGCCGATGCCACTGGCAAGCTGACCACAGGACAGGAATACACCATCCGCGTCGTGAAGGACGGCCTGCACGTAGTCTGCTACCTCGACGGCACGCAAATCTTCGACACCAACCTCAAGAACTACTACACGCAGAAGGTCTATGTCAGCGCCAACATCGACGACGACGCTGAGATGCTCTACGTCAAACTCGTCAACCCGAACAGCACCGCCAGCGAGACAAAGCTGTCGTTCACGAACGGACGCGTCCTCTCGGCAGAGGCCGAAGTGCTCAGCTCACCCCTTGGCACTGACGAAAACACCATCACCAACCAGTACTACATCGTGCCCCGCTCGCAGGCTGTCAGCGTCGAGAGCGACGGTACGATCAACTTCAACGCCGCCGCCTTCTCGGTCAACGTGCTCCGTCTGAAAGTGGCCGACATCAATGCTCCCGTGGCCGATCCCCTGCCCGAGGCACGCCTGTCGTACAGTTTCAGCGAAGGCACACCCGTCGATGACAGCGGCAACTACGAGGGTACCCTCAAGGGACAGGCCTCGATCGTCCAGCTCGCCGACGGCAACTACGTGCTCGCCACCGGCATGAAGGGCGAACAGAGCTACATGGACATCCCCGTCGAAGCCGTCAAGCAGGCACTCGACGACGCCACCGACTACACCATCAGCCTCGACATCCTGCAGCGCGCCGCCAACAACACGTCGAACTACTGCTGGGCATTCGAGTTTGCACAGGGCACCAACCAGTATGCCGGCCTCATCTGCGCCGGCGGCAACGGCGACTGGTACTACCAGGTGAAGAACAGCAGCTCGACCAACACCGTCGCTTCGTGGGCTGGCCTGCGCCTGAGCGAGTGGCACAACCTGACCTACACACAGAAGGACGGCGTCGGACGCATGTATATCGACGGACAGCTGCGCAACACGGTGAACACCACCGTACAGCCATCCAGCTTCGTCAACAGCATCACATCGGCCTCGATCGGCCACTCGCCCTTCGCCGCCGACGCCATCATGGAGAACGCACTGTTCGACAACCTGCTCATCTTCGACAGTGCACTCGACGAAACCCAAGTGCGCGACATGGCTCGCCGCACAGCCGACATGCCCACCGACCAGGCCTTTGTCAACCTGTTCAACAACCTCGAGCTCACCAACCTGCTCAAGGAAGTGAAGAACTATATCGACTACGTTGACTACCAACCGCTCACACGTGCCTATAACCTTGGCAACAGCGCACTCTCGGCCAACGACAACATCAAGCGCACACGCTACGGCCAACTCGTCGAGGCTGTCGAGGGATACAAGCAGCAACAGCTGGAGAAGGCCGCCGCCGGCGAAGCCGTCGATCTCAGCTTCCTCATCGAGAACAGCTCGTTCACACGCTACAACATCGGCTGGAACGGCCTGCAAATCCCCACCAGCGGCAGCTACACAGGCTACACCAACGAGACAGCCGAACAGTTCTCGACCTGCTTCGACATCTGGCAGGAAATCAAGGACCTGCCCGAAGGCTACTACACCCTCACCTGCTCCGCATTCTACCGCACGGGAGCCATCGCAGCCGCCTACGAGGCCTACCAGAACGACGCACCCGAGACACGCCTGGCCGAACTCTACATGAACGACCAGAGCACGCCCGTCGCCAACCTCTACAGCTCCGACAGCTACACCTACGACCCGTACACCTATCCTGACAACCTCACCGACGCAAGCACCGCACTCAACACACGCAAGCTGTATGGCGAGAACAGCGTCAGCCTGCACATCGACGAAGGACAGTCGCTGCGCATCGGACTCCGCAAGCTCCAGCCCGTGAATGCCGACTGGGTGGCCTACGACAACTTCCGCCTGCAGTTCGAAGGCAACGCCACGGGTATTACCCAGCACCAGATGAGCACCAGCCCCATCCTGCGCACCGAGTACTACAGCATCGACGGACGCCGGACGACTGCCTCGCAGCGCGGCATCGTCATCCTCAAGCAGTTCCGTGCCGACGGCAGCGTGACTACACAGAAGCGCCTGCAGTAAACCATCGCATCCGTGCCACCCAGCGTGGCACAGAACACAAGCCTGCCAGGGTCGGCCATCAACCCTGGCAGGCTTTTTTTGTAGCTGTCCGGCAAACTTTATTGTTGCTATCCTGCATCATAACAGTCCCGAAGGGACTATCATTATACTGGACACCCATAAAACGAAACCCACGCACAGCGCAGCCTAAATACGTCACCACCGCACACGAAACCCACGCACGGCGAACACGAAAGTCAAGCACAGCGCACACGAAAGTCAAGCTGTGCGCGGAACAAACTCAAAATATCAATGAGATTTGTAGAAATATCAATGGAATTTTCAAAAATATCAGTGGTATTTGTAAAAATATCATTGATATTTTGACTTTGTTCCGCGCTTCAGCCAAGTTTGTTCCGCGCTTCGACCATGTGTATGCCGCCGTGCTGCGCACTCTGATCGGCCGGTCACCGCAGATGGCAGGGGGGCAGGACAAAGGCTGAGGCGCACACAAAAAAGTCACGTGCAACGGAAACAATCGCTACACGTGACTCATTACCTAAAAACTGTCTTACCTTGAATTGATATTTAAGTGCTGTTAACGCATCAATATTTTCTTTGTTTTGCCGTCGGCACTGCGGACGATGTTCAGACCCGAGCCGAGGTGCGAAAGGCGCTGGCCGCTAATGCTGTAGATGGCCGAGGGACGTGCGTCGGCTGCTGCCTTCGTGTCGGCTGCTTCCACCTCGCCGATGGCTGTGGGAATGGGCTGGCCTTTGGTGAGCGAGAAGTTCTGACGGACATTGGTGCCGACCTGGGCCATGTCGAAACTGATGCAGACACGCTTGCTGGCATCGGCGGGCTTGTGACCGACGATGTCGATGGTGAAGTCGGACAGACTCTCGACCTCAATCACCTCGTCGGGCTGGCGCTTCGTACCCCAGGGCAGGAGATCGGTGCGGCCTTCACGGTACTGACCGGCGTGGTAGAGCACCGAGTGGACGTATTCGCCCTCGGTGTTCTGGTAATCGACGCGGATGTTGATGGTCGAGTTGACGCCACTGCTGCTGACGGCACCGCGACGACGACCTGCGACATGGATATAGTCGGGCACACGCTCGACCTCGACACCGACGAGGGCACGGCCCCTTGACTCCTGGTTGGACGAGAGACGGACGGTCCAGCACTTGGGGTCGAAGAGGGCGTAGGCGGCCTCGTTCGTGCGTGTGGGGAACCATTGGTGGGTGCGCATGATGTTGCCGAGGCTCACCTTGGGGAAGAGTGCGGGAGCGTCGTCGGCCACGAGACGGACGAAGCACACACCCTTGTTGCGTACGACGTCACTGAGTTGCAAACGCTTGCCCGTGATATCGACGTGCTGCGTGCTGCTGAGCACGAGGTTGTCGTCCTTCGTGTCCCAATAGCTGTTGATCGTCTGGTCGATGTGGTAAACCTCGAGCGTGCCGCTGGTGAAGGGAATGTTCGTGAGGGTGAGGTTGAAGGACTTCTGCGCGGTCTCCGTGTTCCAGACCACGGCAGTCACACATTCGTCGGAGGCCGACGCCATACCGCTCAGCGTGCCGCCGCTGATCGACATCTGCCGACGGTCGATAGGCATCATGCCGTAGAGCTGAAAGGCGTTGTAGAGAGCCTTGCGCTTGCCTTCATGGGTGATGATGCCCAGACGGTCGGCCACGATGGTGGGGTCGATGAACTGTGCCCAGGTGACGTGGGTGAGGTCGGGGCAGGCCAGCATGCCAGGCAAGGCATTGAAGAAAGTCATAGCCGATTCGGCCTGCTCGACGGGTTCGTCCACCTGATAGTTGTCGGGAGTGTAAGGCGAATACTCCGTCAGCATCATCTCTGCCTCGTTGTTGCCCAGGCTGTTGAGGGCATTGCGCATGGTGTTGAGCTGCCCAAAGTAGTCGGGACCGTAGAAATGGCCCGACAGGAAATCGAGGGGCAGGTTCTTCGCCTTTGCCCGATCGACCAGCGGCTGATGCCACCAGTCGAAGGCTCCGGCGGGGCCACCGACCTTCAGATCGGCCCAACCCTCGACAACGGCGGGAGCAGCCGTTTCGTAGAGTCTGAGGTAGTCATCGACGGTGCCCGTGAAGAATCCGTTGGTCAGGTCGGGCTCGTTCCATATCTCGACGTAGCTGTTGTAGTAGTTCTTCGTCTTCCACTCTTGGGCAAAGCGTTTGTTAATCTTTGTCCAGGTTTCCATGTTGGTCGGCATGTCCATAAAGCCTTCCCAGACGTCGGGACGGCTCTTCAACGTGGTCGGTGTGTAGCCGTGGGCAATCACCAGCGAAGACGTGTACTTCTTGGCCTCGGTCAGGAGATAGTCAATCTTGCCAAGGTTGTAGGTTGGTTTCTCGGCTGTACCACCCACACAGGGCTGACCGTAAAGGTCGTCCTTGCCGCAAGCCATCTCGTAGCGCAGGGAACGCGCCTCGAGAGAATTCAACTTGGGGAAGTCGCGCTTGATCCATGACTGCTCGAGCAACGGAGTCTGATACAGTCCAATCTTCTTTACAAGCGGGTGCTCAACCCACTGCGTGCAGTTCACCTGCACCGTTATCTGTGCCTGCATCGGCAGTGCACAACACGCAAGCCCGAAGGCTGCCAAAAACATTTTCTTCATACTGGCATGATTAGATGATGCTGCAAAGTTACGGATAATACCGTGAACAATCTTTCATAAATCATTCATTTGTTTTCGCTTATCCGTCAATCTGACTCAGAGCAACGCCGTCAGCTCTTCCAGGGTGTTGACCCTGACCATGATCTCCGACCACGGTTTGAACGCGTCGCCCGCAGCAATCAGCTGGTCGATGAACGCAAAGAGCTGGTCGTAGTAGCCGTTGAGGTTCCAGAAGATGGTCCGCTTCTGATGCATGCCCACCAGATGGCCGGCCATGGTCGTGAACGCCTCGTCGAGCGTGCCCAGACTGCCGGGCAGCACGACCAGCACGTCGCTCTCCTGGATGAGCCACGTCTTGCGGTCGGTCAGGTCGTCGCACCACAGCGTCACGTCGATGGCATCGCTTGGACCCGTACGCAGCGTCAGTCCCTTCGGCACGACACCATACACACGGCCGCCGTTCTGTTTCACAGCCTGTGCCACCGCCTCCATCAGTCCGCAGGCAATGCCGCCATAGACCAGCGTCTTTCCCTCGCGACCCATCCACGCGCCCAATTCGCGTGCTTTCTCGTAAAACTCTGGCGCCATCGTGTTCGACGACGCACAATACACTCCAATTTTTTCCATATCTCTTTCCTTTTATTATTCTTTTTTCTTTCCTTTCATTTCTGTTTCTCTTCCTTTTTTCCTTTTTCTCTTCCCAGCAATCCTGTCCTTCTATGCTGCGACGCCGTCGCAGCCCCCCGCCCTCATCCACCTGCAAATTTACAGAAAAACCTTCAGAGCAGCAAACCCACCCACCACATTCTCTGAAATTTTTCCTCTTTTATACCCCTCATCTCAAAACTTTTAAGTAATTTTGCACGGCAAAAACGTATTCTCACGAAACAGATGACTTTCCACTACGACGTCCTGGTTGTCGGTGCCGGTCACGCTGGCTGTGAGGCAGCTTCGGCTGCAGCACGCCTCGGCGCTAAGACCTGCCTGATGACCATCGACATGAACAAAATCGCACAAATGAGCTGCAATCCAGCCGTCGGCGGCATCGCCAAAGGCCAGATTGTCAGGGAAATTGACGCACTCGGCGGCATGATGGGCATCGTGACCGACCGCTGCGCCCTGCAATTCCGCATGCTCAACCGCTCGAAAGGCCCCGCCATGTGGAGCCCACGCGCACAGTGCGACCGCGAAAAGTTCATCTGGACCTGGAGAGAACTGCTCGACGCGACGCCCAACCTCGACATCTGGCAGGACATGGCCACCGAAATCGTCGTCGAGGACGGAACCATCGTCGGCGTCAATACCATGCTCGGAGCCGAATTTCAGGCCAAGTGCGTCATCATCACCGCCGGAACATTCCTCAACGGACTCATGCACGTGGGCAGAAAACGAGTGCAGGGCGGACGTATGTCCGAACCCGCATCCGTCGGACTCACCGAGAGCATCGCCGCACAAGGCATCCGCTACGGACGCATGAAGACCGGAACACCTGTCCGCATCGACCGACGCAGCGTCGATTTCTCGCTCATGGAACGGCAAGAAGGCGAAACCGACTTCCACACCTTTTCCTACCTCTCCACGCCCCGAAAGCTGAAACAACTGCCCTGCTGGATCTGCTACACCAACGAACGAGTGCACGACGTGCTCCGAACAGGCTTCGCCGACTCGCCACTCTTCAACGGACAAATCCAAAGCATCGGACCACGATACTGCCCCAGCATTGAGACCAAACTGCACACCTTCCCCGACCGCGACCAACACCTGCTCTTCCTCGAGCCCGAAGGCGAAACGACCAACGAGATGTATCTCAACGGCTTCTCCTCGTCGCTGCCCATGGACGTGCAGATTCACGCCCTCCAGCAGATACCCTGCTTCCGCAACATCCGCTGCTACCGGCCTGGCTACGCCATCGAATACGACTACTTCGACCCCACGCAACTGCGCCACACGCTCGAATCAAAAGTCGTGCGTAACCTCTTCTTCGCCGGACAGGTGAACGGCACCACCGGCTACGAGGAAGCTGCCGGTCAAGGCATCGTCGCAGGCATCAACGCAGCACTGCGTATCCGCGGCGAAGGCGACTTCATCCTACGGCGCGACGAGGCCTACATCGGAGTGCTCATCGACGATCTCGTCACGAAAGGAGTGGACGAACCCTACCGCATGTTCACGTCACGCGCCGAATACCGCATCCTCCTCCGACAGGACGACGCCGACATGCGACTCACCGAGCGCAGCCACGCCATCGGACTGGCATCGGACGAACGCTACGAACGGATGGTCTGTAAACGTGAGGAAATTAGTGCAATCCTCTCATTTTCAGAGAGTTTTAGCGTAAAAGCCGCACTCATCAACCCTGCACTCGAAAGCCTCGGCACTACCCCACTCCAGCGCGGATGCAAACTCGAGGAACTGCTCGGACGCCCACAGCTCACCATCCAGAACCTTATGCCCCACATCACTCCCTTCCGCAACGAAGTCGAACGCATCTGCCAAGGGCTCACCGAGGCAGAACGGAGCGAACTGCTCGAGGCAGCAGAAGTGCAGATTAAGTATAAAGGGTACATCTACCGCGAACGTCAAATGGCTGAAAGGATGCAACGACTGGAGAACATCCGGATCAAGGGACGCTTCGACTACATGGCGATGAACTCCATCACCATCGAAGCAAGACAGAAGCTGGCGGCCATCCAGCCCGAAACACTCGCTCAGGCCAGCCGCATCCCAGGCGTCTCTCCCAGCGACATCAACGTCCTCCTCGTCCTCATGCGACGCTGAGTCATCGCCACACGCCCATCTGTTCCGCCCCACCCACCTCTCCATCCTCGTGCGTTGCGACCGTTCCCCAACCCTCCACTGTTCCACGTGAAACAATCAACCCCACATATCCAAAAACAAATGAACAACGAATACCTCATGAAGCATCTTCGCAGCATCGAAGACTTCCCAAAGCAGGGCATCAACTTCCGCGATGTCACGACACTGTTCAAGGATGCCAAGTGCATCGAGATCATGGACGATGAGCTCTACGAACTCTACAAAGACAAAGGAATCACCAAGGTCGTCGGCATCGAGTCGCGCGGCTTCATCATGGGCGCAGTGCTCGCTCGACGTCTGGGCGCCGGACTTGTCATGGCCCGCAAACCAGGAAAGCTGCCCGCAGAAACCATCAGCCAAAGCTTCGAAAAGGAATATGGCCTCGACACCATCGAAATCCACAAGGACGCCATCAACGAGGACGATGTTGTCCTGCTCCACGACGACCTACTCGCGACTGGCGGCACGATGATCGCTGCCTGGCAGCTCGTCAAGAAACTGAATCCCAAGAAGTGCTACATGAACTTTATCATAGAGATTCGCGACGAAGGACTCCACGGACGTGAAAACATCGGTCCAGACATCGAAGTGACGACACTCATTGAGTGCTGAACCACAGCAGACAGAGCGCGGATTGTTTCACGTGGAACAAGTCCGCGCCTATTTTTAAGCTAAACAACTAAATTGAATAGATGACCAACGACGACGAACGACTCAGCAGACTGAAAAACATCGTGCTGAACATGCCCGAAATGCCAGGTTGCTACCAGTATTTCGACGAGAACCGTAACGTAATCTACGTAGGAAAGGCCAAGAACCTGAAACGTAGAGTGTCATCTTATTTCCTCAAAACTGTCAATTCGCGCAAGACGCAAATTCTCGTTTCCAAAATACAGGACATCAACTATGTCGTCGTTCCTTCAGACGAAGATGCGCTGTTGCTCGAAAACAATCTAATCAAAAAGTTCAAACCTAGATACAACATCCTGCTGAAGGACGACAAAACATATCCTTCAGTTTGTGTGACTAATGAAGAATTTCCGCGCGTGTTCAAAACACGTACAATCAATAGCAAATGGGGTACATACTTCGGTCCGTTCTCTCATGCTGGTACGCTGAACAATATGCTCGAACTCATCGGAAAGATGTACCAGATACGGCGTTGTCGGATGCCCATGACCTCAGAAATGATACGAAATGGTAAGTTTAAAACCTGCTTAGAGTACCATATCAAAAACTGTTTGGCACCGTGCGTAGGTAAACAGACGCGGGAAGAATACATGCAAAGCATCGATGAAATCAAGGAAATCCTAAAAGGAAATACGCGCATCGTTTGCCAAAAGATGCTGGCAGAGATGGAGAAACTTTCGGAAGAGATGCGTTTCGAAGAAGCGATGCTGCTGAAAAAAAGGTACGATTTGGCGCGCGAATTTGTGGAAAAGAGCGAAGTCATCGCCAATTATGAGCACGACATAGACGTTTTCAGCATAGCAGACGAAGAAAAAAGCTGTTACGTCAATTTCCTCCATGTCACCAATGGATGTATCAACCAGGCGTTCACGTTTGAGTTTAAGAAAAGAATGGACGAAAGCGCTGAGCACCTGCTTTCGCTTGCCATCGTGGAGATGAGGGAACGATACAAGAGCAAAAGTCGCGAAATCATCGTACCTTTTCCTATCGAAACGGAGCTTAAAGACATTACATTTACCATTCCGCAACGCGGTGAGAAGAAACATCTGCTCGATTTGTCACAGGCTAACGTTCGCCAATACCGGTTCGACAAGATGAAACAGGCAGAAAAACTGAATCCTGAACAACGCTCTGTCAACCTGATGAAGGAACTTCAGAAGAAATTAGGGTTAAATAAACTGCCGATGACGATTGAGTGTTTCGACAACTCAAACATACAAGGATCGGATGCTGTTGCAGGATGTGTGGTCTTCAAAAAGGCGAAACCCAGTAAGGCAGACTACCGTAAATATAACATCAAAACCGTTGTCGGACCCGATGATTACGCATCTATGGCAGAAGTGGTCCATCGCCGTTATTCACGCTTTGTAGAGGAAGGTACTCCCCTACCCGATCTCATCATTACGGATGGTGGCAAGGGTCAGATGGAAGTGGTCAGACACGTGGTCGAAGACGAGCTACATCTCGAAATCCCTATTGCCGGTTTGGCTAAAGACAATCGCCACCGCACCTCTGAACTACTCTTCGGTTTCCCACCACGAACCATCGGACTGGAATTAAATAGTCCGCTCTTTCAATTCCTGACACGGATACAAGACGAAGTACACCGCTACGCCATCACATTCCATAGAGATAAGCGTAGTAAACACCAATTGCACAGCGAATTAGACTCCATTAAGGGAATTGGTGCTTCAACAAAGACGCTGCTCCTGAAGGAGTTCCGCAGCGTGAAACGTATTAAGGAAGCGACCGAGGAAAGATTGAGCGCAGTGATTGGTCCTGCAAAGGGCAAACTGTTATTCACTGCCTTACACTCTGATAATCAGGAAAGTAAAGAAGAATAAACAGCCAAGTTTACAGGAAACAAGAAGGCTCCATAGCGGTACGACAGACAAGTCAGGCATACTGAATAATAAAGTTTTGTGTAGAAAAATAGATACTATCAAGGAAAATTCGTAATTTTGCAGAAAAAGGATTCTAAGATGCGAGCAGTTCTACAACGTGTGGCACATGCCTCAGTGACCATCGGACAACGAAAAACAGCTGATATACAAGCTGGGCTGCTTGTACTCGTGGGTTGTGAAAACTCTGACACTGAAGAAGATATACAATGGCTAAGCAACAAAATCGTTAACCTCCGAGTGTTTGATGACGACGAAGGTGTGATGAACCGCTCCGTACTGGACATCAACGGCGAGATCATTGTCGTCAGCCAATTCACCCTCTGGGCTTCCTATAAAAAAGGAAACCGCCCATCATATCTTCGCGCTGGGAATCACGAAATCACCGTCCCCCTCTACGAACGCTTTTGTTCTGTACTGAGCGAAAAACTCGGTAAGCCTGTCCAGACAGGAGAGTTCGGTGCAGAAATGAAGGTGGAACTGCTGAACGACGGACCTGTCACCATCTGCATGGACACAAAGAACAGAGAATAAATCAACAGATTATCAATAACTTAAAATCAAAACACTATGATTCACGAACATCACCACCATGAGCATGGAGATGATTGCCACTGCGGCCATCATCACCACGAAGACGAAGTGTTGGCATCTAAGTATGAACAGGCACTGGCTCTGTACGATTGTAAGCTCGACGACGAACAAGTACAGAAAGAGGTCGATACGCTGCTTGCCAAGCATCTGGAAGAGAATAACACGCTGGAGGTCAAGAAGTTTCTGCTCAACAGTGTCGAACTGACCACGCTAAAGACGACGGATAGTGAGGACAGCGTGCTGGCGTTTGTAGAAAAGGTCAACCAGTTTGACGACAAATATCCGGAATTGGGTCATGTAGCTACAGTCTGTGTTTATCCTAACTTCGCAAAAATTTGTCACGACACGCTTGAGAACGAGGAAGTTGAGATAGCTTGTGTAAGTGGTAGTTTCCCCTCTTCGCAGACTTTCATCGAGGTTAAAGTGGCTGAAACTGCACTTGCCATCAAGGACGGTGCCACAGAAATTGATATCGTGATGCCGGTAGGAAAATTCCTCGTTGGCGACTACGAAGGCGTAGCTGACGACATCGCTGAACTGAAGGCTGTGTGTGGCGATAAGAAGATGAAAGTGATCCTGGAAACAGGCTGCCTCAAGACTGCGTCCAATATTAAAAAAGCCAGCATTCTGAGCATGTATGCCGGCGGCGACTACATCAAGACATCGACCGGAAAGCTGGAACCTGCTGCCACGCCGTTTGCTGCCTACGTGATGTGCAAAGCCATCAAGGAGTATTGGGAGAAAACAGGCATTCAGATTGGATTTAAGCCTGCCGGTGGCATGAAGACAGTGAAGGATGCGCTGACCTACTACACGATTGTGAAAGAAGTGCTGGGCGAACGCTGGCTGACGAACCAGTGGCTGCGTCTGGGCACCAGTTCGCTGGCGAACAAACTGCTGAGCGAAATCACAGGAGAGGAAGTGAAATTCTTCTAAAAGAAAAAGCCGCAACTTGGTTGCGGCTTTTTTTATTTTTAAGGTATAAAAGAAGCTTAGAAATTGCGTGCCACGACATAGAGAACATAGCCGTTGAGGGCGCGATGAACGGGTGAGTCGGGATAGGCAGCGAGGAGATCATGAGCCTGCTGTGCGAGCTGTGACATACGCTCAAAGGCATAGTTAATTCCGCCGTTCTCGACCGTAAAATGTACCAATGCCTGGATGTCACGTTCCGAAGCCTCACCCTGCTTCACTAACTGTGCCAAATGTAACATTTGTGCATCTTTGGTAACATTTAAGGCATGAATTAAGGGCAAAGTTATCTTTCCTTCCCGCATATCATTGCCAGTTGGCTTTCCGATTTCGCTGCCCGAAAGGTAGTCAAAAATGTCGTCGCGTATCTGGAAACAGAGACCTATGATTTCGCCAAAACGACGCAGCACTTCACAGTCTTTTTCTGTAGCGTTGACCGATCGTGCACCAGCCTCGGCACAGGCTGCAAAAAGCGCTGCCGTTTTACGTCGTATGATGTCGAAATAGACCTCTTCCGACATCTCCTGGTTCTGTATGTTATGAAGTTGGAGCAGTTCGCCGTCGGCCAGATGCTTCGCCGTTTCGCTGAGAATATGAACCAAGTAAGCATCATGTGTCTGCGAAGCTGTATCGAGCGCATTGGCAAGGATATAATCCCCTACCAACACCGCCACCTTATTATTATAAGCACTGTGGACTGAGGCATCGCCACGACGCAATCCACTTTCGTCAACGATGTCGTCGTGAATCAGGCTGGCGGTGTGGAAAAACTCGAAAGTCAGGGCTGTCAAATGGGTGTTTTCGGCGATTTCATCGAAGAGTTTCGCACTGAGGAAGGTGAGCAGGGGTCGCATCATCTTCCCCTTTCTGCTCGCCACTCGCTGTAGCACCTCGTTGAGTAGCACGTTAGAGTGCGTCATAAACGTATCAAAACGCTCACGACACTCGTTCATCTCTGCTTCTACGGGCTTTGTTATGGCCTTAATATCCACCATTTGACTCAGAATTGAGGTTATCTACCCTGCTCTTCAAACAATTTTTACCTAAATCGGCTACAAAATTACAAAATAAACTTGTGACTTGGAATATTTTAACTAACTTTACGCAAAATAAACATGAAAAAAGGACCAATCACCGTATTTTGGCCATGAAAAAACTGTTTCTTTTAGACGCATACGCACTGATATATCGGGCGTACTACGCTTTCATCAAGTCGCCACGGATGAACAGTCGCGGTGAAAACACGTCGGCCGTTCTCGGTTTCGTCAACACACTTGAAGAGGTTCTGCGCAAGGAGAATCCCGAATACATCGGTGTCGCATTCGATCCCAAAGGCGGCACATTCCGTCACGAGGCTTATCCCGAATACAAGGCACAGCGCGAAGAGACCCCAGAGGGCATTCGCTTTGCCGTGCCGTACATCAAGAAAATTCTCGAAGCCTACCGCATTCCTGTGATTGAGGTGCCTGGATACGAAGCCGACGACGTGATTGGTACACTTGCATGGCGATTTTCTTCCGATGAAATCGGGGTTTTTATGATGACACCCGACAAAGATTATGGTCAGTTGGTCCGTCCTGGCGTGTGGATGTACAGACCGCATTCGGGCGACAAAGACTTCGAAGTCATCGGTGAAAAGGAGATCTGTGACAAGTATGGCATAGAGAAAACCAGCCAAGTCATCGACCTGTTGGGACTGATGGGCGATGCCTCAGACAACGTGCCAGGCTGTCCTGGTGTCGGAGAGAAAACAGCTGTGAAACTGATCGGTGAATTCGGGGATATTGAGCAACTGCTACAGAGAACTGATGAACTGAAAGGTGCTCTTCGAAAGAAGGTTGAAGAAAATCGAGAGCAGATTCTGTTCTCGAGGTTTCTGGTAACCATCAAGACAGACGTCCCCGTTGACATCAAGTTGGATGACCTGCGTCGTGAAGAGAAAGATGCAGATGCCTTGCGTCAACTGTTCGACGAACTTGAATTTCGAAACCTCACAGCTCGTGTCCTGAATTCGGAGCCGGTGAAAAAGGAGAGCACTCCCCCACCCTCCGCGTCGAAGAAAAAATCCGACACGATGATGGGCGACCTGTTCGGCGGACCCACTCCGAGCGTTTCGACAGCCGAACATGAAAATTCTGAGAGGAAAGACGATTTTTTGGCCCGCGAGAATGATTTATTTTCGACCGTGGGGACGGACAACTCAAAAAAATCGATTCTCACGAGCCTAAAATCCACTCCACACACTTACAAACTCGTTGACAATGAGGAGGAAATCGCGAAACTTTCCCAAAAATTCTTGTCAGAAAAAATTCTCAGTCTAGATACAGAAACCACTTCAACCGAGCCGATGGAGGCCGAATTGGTCGGTTTGAGTTTCTCGACGTCGGAATTTGAGGCCTACTACATCCCAGTGCCAGCAAATCGTGACGAAGCGTTAAAAATTGTGAATGCGTTCCGTGCTGTTTACGAAAGTGAAGATATATATAAGGTAGGTCAGAATCTGAAGTACGACATGACGGTGTTGGCCAACTATGACATCCAGCTGCGTGGACCGATGTTCGACACCATGCTCGCCCACTATGTCCTCCACCCCGAGTTGCACCACGGCATGGACTACCTCGCCGAGGTCTATCTGAACTACCAGACAATCCACATCGACGAACTGATTGGAGCACGTGGCAAGAATCAGAAGTCCATGCGCGACCTGAGTCCGCAGGACGTCTATGAATATGCTGCCGAAGATGCCGACGTCACGCTTCGTCTCTACCACGTGCTCAAGGCTGAGTTGGAGCGTGAACCACGCCTGCTTCAGCTGTTCCAGGAGGTCGAAATGCCGCTCGTGCCAGTGCTCTGCCGCATGGAGCGCAATGGCGTGTGTCTCGACACAGAGAGCCTGCGCCAGACGTCTGCGGAGTTCACCGCTCGTATGGAAGCTTTGGAAAAGGAAATCCACGAGATTGCCGGACAGCCTTTCAACATCAACTCGCCGCGTCAGGTGGGCGACGTGCTCTTCGGACAGATGCACATCGTCGATAAGCCCAAGAAGACGAAAACCGGTCAGTACGTCACCTCCGAGGACGTGCTTCAGAACCTGCGTTCGAAGCACCCGATTGTGGAGAAAATTCTCGACTATCGCGGCTACAAAAAGCTGCTCGGAACCTACATCGACGCCCTACCCCAGCTCATCAACCCGCAGACAGGACACATCCATACCTCTTACAACCAAGCCGTTACGGCCACGGGACGCCTTTCGTCGTCCAATCCCAACCTGCAGAACATCCCCATCCGCGATGCCAATGGCAAGGAGGTGCGCCGCGCCTTCATTCCCGACCCAGGTTGTGAGTTTTTCAGTGCCGACTACAGTCAGATCGAGCTGCGCATCATGGCCCATCTGAGTGGCGACGAAAACATGATCGAAGCCTTCCGCGAGGGGCACGACATCCATCGAGCCACCGCTGCGAAGGTATATAAAGAGAAGATGGAAGACGTCACATCCGACCAGCGTCGCAAGGCCAAGACCGCCAATTTTGGCATTATCTATGGCATCAGCGCCTTCGGACTTGCCGAGCGTATGGAGGTGAGCCGCACCGAAGCCAAGGAACTCATCGACGAATATTTCGCCACCTATCCCAAAGTGAAGCAGTATATGGATCAGTCGATTGCCATGGCCCGCGAACACGGCTACACCGAAACCCTCTTCGGCCGTCGCTGCTACCTGCCCGACATCAACTCGCACAACGCCACCGTCCGTGGCTATGCCGAACGCAATGCCATCAATGCCCCCATCCAGGGGACGGCTGCCGACATCATCAAGGTCGCCATGGTGCGCATCGACCGCCGTATGCAGCAAGAGGGACTGCGCTCGAAGATGATTCTGCAGGTGCACGACGAACTCAATTTCAGCGTCGTACCCGAGGAGCATGACCGCCTTCAGCAGCTCGTCATCGAGGAGATGCAGGCGGCCTATCAGATGTCCGTACCCCTCGTAGCTGACAGCGGCTGGGGCACGAACTGGCTCGAAGCCCACTGACCCTCCCCTTCCCTGCCCTTCCGAACTATCACCTAATACCTTGAAACATAACATACTACATCTTGCAAAGCTTGGTTTGCTGCTTACTGTGATGCTGACAGCAGCCGTCACATCGTCGGCACAAACAGAACATCGCGACGACTTCGATACTTTTGTCGAACTCTTGGCCGATCTCGCAGACGACGAAGCCGAGGAAGAGTGGGGGAGTGAGCTGATGGAGGATCTGTACGAACTGTATTGCCATCCCCTGAACCTGAATGATTTACACGAAGAACAGCTGACCGAACTTCCCTTCCTGACAAACCTCCAGATTGGAGAGCTGATCGACTATGCCGACCGACACCAACCTGTCGTTTCGACGGGCGAACTGATGTCGATCACCAGCCTCGACTACACCACACGTCGCCTGCTCCAGCTGTTTCTCTATGCCGGACCGCTTCCGCAAAAGAAGTTGACCCTCAAGAATCTGCTGGCCCACAGCGACCACGAGCTCACTCTGCGCAGCGACATTCCGCTATACACACGGATGGGGTTTGCCGATTATCCAGCCAGTGTCCTCAGCGCCAACCCCAACAAGGTCTATCTGGGTTCGCAGCCCTACCTCTCCGCCCGCTACACCCTCGAGGCCATGGGACGTGTAGAGGCAGGCTTTCAGCTGGAGAAAGACGCAGGGGAGAGTGGGGTAGACTACTGGGCAGCCTATGCCCTGCTGCGGCGCACAGGTCCCGTCGATGTGCTGGCCGTGGGCGACTACCGCATCAGCTTCGGCATGGGACTCGTGGTCAATACAGCCAGCAGCTTCGGCAAGACGATGATGCTCAGTAGCATAGGTCGGATGGATCGAGGCATCCGTCGCCATTCAGGCATGGCCGAGAGCGGCTACATGAGCGGTGTGGCATCGACCGTCCGGCTCGGCAGTCGCATGCGGTTTTCGGCCTTCTTCTCGCAGCGCAATACCGATGGCACCCTCACAGAGGACGGCTCAGCCATCACAAGCGTACGCACCGACGGAATGCACCGCACCCAGTCGGAACAGCGACGCAAGGGCAACCTACGAAAAACCGATTTTGGCGGCAACATCAGCTGGCAGGGCGAACATCTGCGCCTCAGCGCCACCGCAGTGCACACACGCTACAGTTTACCGCTCCAGCCGCGCCATGATACAGCAGCCTCGCTCTATCGCCTCTACAACGCCTCTGGCAGCGATTTCACGGCCTTCAGCCTTGCTTACCGCTACATAGCCCGACGGTTCACCCTGAGCGGCGAAACAGCCTCTACAGCGCAAGGAGGCGTCGGTTCGCTCCTGGCTCTGCAGAGCGAGCTTGGCGGTCACCAGCTGACCCTCATCGGACGCTATTATTCGGCCGACTTCGTGAGCATCAACGGCAAGACCTTTGGCAACAACTCACATCCGCAGAACGAAAGCGGCATCTACGTGGGCTGGCAACGGCAGTTGTCGCGTGTGCTGCGTGCCGAAGCCTACGCCGACTATATGTACTTCCCCTGGCTCAAGTATCAGGTCAGCAAACCCTCCAATGCCCTGGAACTGATGGCACAGCTCAGCTACACCCCCTCAGCCGGACAACTCGTGAGCCTGCGCTACCGCACGAAGAGCCAACAGCGCGACTGGAAGGTGGACGGCACGCTGCACGACGAACTAATCCTGCACACCACCCACACGGCGCGGCTCATGCACGTTTGGGACGTCCTTCCCCAACTCCGACTGAAGTCGATGCTCAACGGCTGTCTGTCGCACCGACCCGACAAAGGAAACTCCATCGGATGGTCGCTGAGCGAGAACGTGAGTTGGAAACCTTTCGCATGGGTGCAAACCTCGTTAGCCGTCACCTATTTCCACACCGACGACTACTCCTCACGCATCTATCTCTACGAGCCCTCATTGCTCTACACCTTCGGCATGTCTGCCGTTTACGATCAGGGACTGCGAGCAGCCCTTTTAGCCACCATACACCCTTGGAAGGGGGTGGACATTACAGCTAAAATTGGCCACACCCACATGTTCCAAAATCCGACTATCGGCACGGGTCTCGACCTCATCCCGAGTTCACACCGCGAGGACCTTCAGCTGCAGCTTCGTTGGTCGTTTTAGTTACATTTAGGCATAAATGTTACATTTCATACACCTATCCTGTCCACTTTTTACCCCATTTTTTCCACCCCTGTAAATTTTTTGTTAATTATTTGTGAACTCGTTACACCCCGTGTCAACTTTTTGTCAACTCCTGGTAGGGCATAGACATGGGTGGACAGAACATCTAATATTGACCAATCTGAACTTATGCAATTTTTTCGGTAAAAATTAAGAAAAAATATGCTGCGGTCGATCAGAAATAGAAGTGCGCCACCAAGATTTTTAAGCTTCGTTTGGGATAAATTTTCATTACGCCAAAGTTTTTTCTCCCCTTTCTTTTGGATATTCAGCATGTTAGTTGTAATTTTGCACAGAATAATGTCTAACTAAATATTATCAGCATTTTCGTATGAAGAAGAGAGTGTTACTTATTGCTCTGGCACTGGTCGGAATGTCCACACAGTCCTATGCACAGAGCGACAAGTCGGGCTATCCCATCACGCCCGTTCCGTTTACCGCAGTGAAAGTCACCCCTGGAACGTTCTGGGGACAGCGTCTGCAGGCCAGTCGCGAGGTGACGATTCCCCTGGCATTCAGCAAGTGTGAGAGCGAACGTCGCTACACCAATTTCTCGCAGGCTGCCGAACATCTGAAAGACCCCTCGAAGGTGTTCCGCGTTGAAGGCGTAATGGGCTATTCGTTCGACGACACCGACCCGTACAAGACATTGGAGGGTGCTTCCTATCTGTTGCAGACCTACCCCAATGCACAGTACAAAGGCAAGAGCCTCGACAAGTACTGTGACTCAGTGATTGCTGTGATTGCCTCGGCTCAGGAGCCCGACGGCTATCTTTACACGGCACGCACCCAGAATCCGCAGCATCCGCATCAGTGGGCTGGCGACCGCCGTTGGTCGAAGGTCGAGGACCTGAGTCACGAGTTCTATAACCTGGGCCACCTGTGCGAAGCTGCCGTTGCTCACTACAACGCTACGGGCAAGCGTTCGCTGCTCAACATCGCCATCAAGTTTGCCGATTGCGTCTGCCGCGAAGTCGGACCGAACCCTGGTCAGGCTTGCGTCGTGCCTGGCCACCAGATCGCCGAGATGGGTCTGGCCAAGCTCTACCTCGCTACGGGCAACAAGAAATACCTTGAACAGGCCAAGTTCTTCCTCGACTATCGCGGAAAGACCACCATCAAGACCGACTATTCGCAGAGCCACCGTCCCGTGCTCGAACAGGACGAGGCCGTGGGTCACGCCGTACGCGCCGGCTATATGTACGCCGGTATGGCCGACGTGGCTGCATTGACGGGCGACAAGGGCTACATCGATGCCATCGACCGCATCTGGGACAACATCATACAGAAGAAATACTACATCACAGGTGGCGTCGGCGCAACCAGCAGCGGCGAGGCATTCGGCCGCAACTACCAGTTGCCCAACATGTCGGCCTACTGCGAAACCTGTGCCGCCATTGCGCAGGTTTATCTCAACTACCGTCTCTTCCTGCTGCATGGCGACAGCAAATACTACGACGCCCTGGAGCGCACGCTCTACAACGGCGTCATCAGCGGCATCTCGATTGACGGTGGCCGTTTCTTCTATCCCAACCCCCTGCAGTCGATGGGTCAGCACCAACGTCAGGAATGGTTCGGCTGTGCCTGCTGTCCGTCGAACGCTGCACGCTTCATTCCCTCACTCCCGCAGTACATCTACGCCGTCAAGGACAAAGCCCTGTACGTCAACCTGTTTGCAGGAAACGAGACTCAGGTGAAGGTCGGTGGAAAGAAAGTGACGCTGGAACAGAAGACCAACTATCCGTGGGACGGCGACGTGGAAATGACCGTGAAGAAGGCTGCCGGCCAGATGGCCCTGATGATTCGCATCCCGGGCTGGGTACGCGGACAGGTGGTACCGAGCGATCTCTACACCTATGTTGACGGCAAACACCTGGGCTACAGCGTCAAGGTGAACGGTCAGGAGGTGAAGTCGGAACTGAAGGACGGCTATTTCGTGATCGACCGTAAGTGGAAGAACGGCGACCGTGTGCAGCTGCACTTCGACATGGAGCCGCGCATCGTTCGTGCCAACGGCCGCGTCGAAGCCGACAAGGGACGCGCCGAAATCGAGCGTGGTCCGCTGGTTTACTGCGCCGAATGGCCCGACAACAGCTGCGACGTGCTCTCCGTACTGCTCAACCAGGATCCCCAGTTCCAGATGGGCACCAAGGACATCATGAACACCACCGTCCAGACGCTCACCACCGATGCCCAGACCCTTTCGTTCAACGAGCAGGGCCGCCTCACCGCCAAGGACGAGCGCCTCACCCTCATTCCCTACTATGCTTGGGCACACCGCGGCTCGGGCAACATGGCCGTGTGGCTGCCCATCGACCTGAGTGCCACGTCGCCTGCCCTGCCGCCCACACTCGCCAGCGAGAGCAAGGTGACGGCTTCTTCGCGTCGTCTGCCCGCCCTTTCGGCTGTCAACGACCGTCTCGTGCCCGCAGGACCGGACGACCGCAGCGTTCCGTACACCCACTGGTGGCCGAAGACCAACTCGACCGAATGGCTGGCCTACGAATTCAAGGAGCCTGCAACGATCTCTACCAGCACCGTCTATTGGTACGACGACCAGCCCTGGCAGGGTTGCAAGGTGCCCGATTCGTGGAAACTGTACTACAAGAACGACACCGGCGAATGGGTAGAAGTGCAGAACCCCACCAGCTACGGCACAGCGAAGGGCGTCGCTAATGTCGTGAACTTCACGCCGGTGCGCACCACAGCCGTCAAGCTCGAACTCGTGCAGCCCGCCGACAAGTCATGCGGCGTCTATGAGTGGAGCGTCAAGTAAAGGCGAAGCGCATTTTGAGGACAAGAAAACCTCAACTTCCAGTCCGGAAGTTGAGGTTTTTTGTAGGTGAATGTGGGCAGACGATGAAATAATATATCCAGCCTGTGCTCATCGCACGAACTTCGTGCTGCGGGTCGTGCCCCGCACTTGCCAGCTGACGACATAGCTGCCCCGTGGCAGGTCGGAGACGCTGCAGGGGTCGCTGGCGCGGAACGTGCGGAGCAGCTGGCCGCCGGCGGTGAACAGACGGACGGTGAACGTGAGCTGCGAGGGGTCGGCTGCGCCGAAATGCAGGGTCTGGTTCGTAGGATTGTAGGCCAGGGCATAGTCGTCGGGCTCCTGCGGCAGGTCGATGCCCGTAGGCGTGTCGTCGTCGGGTAGGGGAGTGGTCGGTGTGAAACGCCAAAGGCGATTGTTGCTCTGTGCATTGCGCTCGTCGGTCGTGTAGGAGAGGATGCGTGTGCCGTCCGAGGCGTTTCCGCCCTCGATATTGGCGGTGTGCTGGGTCGCCACGTTCGTCAGATTATACAGATTGTCAGTGCCTTGCGGCGTGATGATCCACAGTTGGCGTTCATCCTCGGGGTCGGGTTCGGCAAGCGCAAGCTGCGTTCCCAGATTCGTGGTCGGCGTGCAGTCGCCCTCAGTGGGGTCGGTGAGTGCGAGGCCGTCGGCGCGGTTTTGGATGAAGAAATAGTCGCCCAGCTTCGTGATGATCCACTCCTGCGACTCACGCTGGCTGTCGTCCTTCCATGCCACGACAGCGCCGTCGTTGCAGTCGAAGTGCGTTCCGGTGCCGGCATTGGTCACGATGTAGTAGTACAGTTCGGGGGCGAAGGGTGGGGTAGGCGCCTTCACGCGCTTGGCAGGGAACGCCGTGGCGAGGTAGTCGATGTGCTGGTCGATGAATGTCTTCAGGTCCTGCACGTATTGGCTGTACGACGAATAGAGCACCACTTCGTGGTACATACGCGTCTGGATGCCCCATTTCTGGTAGTTGAGCTGCTGCGACTCGTCGAGCAGTGCGGCGAGGCTGTCGATTTTCTCCATCAGATAGCCCTTCATGTTGCCCTCGACGACTTCCTGGAAACGGTCGCACACCAGAGCTCCGAACCAGGGGTCCTGCCACATGCGGTTCACCCAGTTTTTCGCTGCTCCGTAGCCGTCGTCGCTCATCAGTCGGCGCACGTTGTAGCAGATGCGGCTATCGTTGTCGTAGGCGATGTCGAAGTCCCACAGCGGGCCCCAATACAGCAGGCTGTCCTGGCGGTTTTTGTAGAAATACGTGCTGTAGTAGCCGTCGATGTTGGCCGACACCTCGACGGCAATCAGCCAGTTGACCAGCGACTGCGGATCGACCCACCGCCGGTAGCCCTTCTCGGCATCGGAAAAGTCCTGTCCGAAGAGCACCGTCTCGAAGTCGTTGACATACTGACGGATATACTGGTTTTGCGCATCCACAATCTCGTCTTCGTCGGGATGGTGGATGCGCACCGGAACGCCGCCGCGCGAGGTCCAGAACGTGTTGCCGTCGGCAAATCCGTCCACCTCGAGCAGGTATCCGCCGCTGATGTCAGCCCCTTCGGGCAGCGGGTACTGCTGTTCGACGATGTTCACACGGTGGGCCTTCACCTCCACCTGGTCGCTGATCTGGTACGTACCCTGGTACGTGCCGTTGAGTGTGAGGTCGATAAACTTGGCTGCGGGGTTGTTTTTCAGGCCGAGCCACTCCCCCATCTCGCGGGTGACGGCGTTGCGCATGAGCGTCTTGTCGGCGGCATTGGCGAGCAGCGTCCACTTCTTCGCCTTGGCATAGCCCTTGCCCAGGAGTTTTTGCTTGACGGCAAACTTGATCTTATAGGGCTTCTTGGCCAGACTCCAGGTCGAGTTTCCGCGTCCGCGAATCTCCGTCTGGTCGAATTGCGTCACCACGTCCTGCTCATCGACCAGCCACAGGGTTGACATCACATAGTTGTCCTTGCTCCAGATGCCCTGCCTGTTTTCGGTTTCGATGTAGAGATGGGGCAGGTTGGTCAGCCGCACATGCGTTTCCTGCGCCCTCGTCTGGGAGGGGGCGAACGCCACAAAAAGGATGCTCAGCAGGTAGCAGAGCGAACGGAATTGTCTCATTGTCAAAAAATCAATGCATTGAGTTAGGGGCTTCAAAGTTCGTCATTTTTTTTCAAACAACGAATATTTTTAACATAAAAGTGAAGATTAAGCACGACTTATGCGGAGTTGAGGGTGAGGGTCGTCAATCCCATAAAATCATGTTCATCCAAGTTTGGCGGGTTGGATTCCGTGTATGTCTAATTTTTTTACCATGAATTGCATGAATAAAATAAACCATAGTTTTTTCATGGACTCAACTTTCGGATGTCTCATTATCATTACCACGCAGAGGCGCAGAGTGCGCAGAGCTTATTTCTATCGCCAATTTAATCATGCGCAGAGACGCAGCTAAAGCTGCGAGGCCGCGGAGGTCTCTGCGCTCTCGCACCGTCAGGTGCGTCTCTGCGCAGCGCAAAAGGCCAATCAGTATCATAAATCTCTGCGCTCTCTGCGCCTCTGCGTGATAGATATAAAACTTCCGAAACTTAAATCATGGATACTTAGAATTCATGCCTTCAACCATGAATGGTGGCAACCATAAATGGTGGATGCTCCGCATCTATACCTCTCTGGCAGACAATAAAGCCGCAAGGCTTCACCATTCATGGTTGCCTATATCGCTTCGCAGACCATTATTTATGTGATTCATGCTATTCATGGTATAAAAAACAACTTCCGAAAGGTGAGTTATGTTCTGCAGATTGATGCCAAGATTTTCGCAGATTGACGTGTAGAATGCCGTCACATGACAGTTGCTACGCCGTCCCCAAAACTGATTCGGAGTACGGAAAAAATTCGGCCGCTGCGCAGAATATACTCAGCCGCTGCGCAGAGTAAACTCAAAATATCATTGATATTTTCAGAAATTCCATTGATATTTTTGAAAATTCCACTGATATTTTTACAAATTCCATTGATATTTTGAGTTTTCTCTGCGCAGCAGCTGAGTTTTTTCTATGGATAGAGCGAGTTTACACCTTGTTTCAGCAGACTTTCAGGTGCTCAGCAGGGGTGGTGCAGGTGTGGAACGAAGGTGACAAATACGGGCTGCGGCGGGTACGAAAATGGGGAAAGTTGGTGCCGAAAGTTCACTTTTTATTGATTTTCAGCGGTTAAGCCGTTTTTTTTACTTAACTTTGCAGCCGATAAAAAGATTGTTATGATGACATTTGAAGAGCTTGGCGTGTCGGAAGAAATCCGACGTGCCATCGAGGAATTGGGCTACGTCGAGCCTATGCCCGTGCAGGAACAGGTGATTCCCTACCTGCTTGGCAACAACAACGACGTCGTTGCACTGGCACAAACCGGCACTGGCAAGACCGCTGCCTACGGACTTCCGCTGCTGCAGAAGATCAGTCTGAACGAAGGTATCGAGGAGACAAAGTACGAAGGCATCCGCACGCAGGCACTGGTGCTCTCGCCCACGCGTGAGCTGTGTCTGCAGATTGCCGACGACCTGAAGTCGTATGCAAAGTATATCGACGGCCTCCACGTGCTGGCAGTCTATGGCGGTGCGAACATCGAGACGCAGATCCGTCAGCTCAAGAAGGGCGTGCAGGTGATTGTCGCAACGCCGGGCCGACTGGTCGATCTCATGAACCGCGGCGTGGCAAAGCTCGACCACGTGGAGAATGTGGTGCTCGACGAGGCCGACGAGATGCTCTCGATGGGATTCTCGGAGAGCATCGACACGATTCTCGAACAGGTGCCGCAGGAACGCAATACGCTGCTTTTCTCGGCGACGATGAGCAAGGAAATCGAGCGCATCTCGAAGAACTACCTGCACGATGCCAAGGAAATCGTGGTGGGCAGCCGCAACGAGGGGGCTGAGAATGTGAACCACATCTACTATCTGGTGCAGGCTCGCGACAAGTATAACGCCCTCAAGCGCATCGCCGACTACTATCCCGAGATCTATGCCATCATCTTCTGCCGCACGCGCATGGAG
>Ga0310691_10000696_pt1 | contig 58711 bp, 72 predicted proteins | sample 176DNAGHGlowgp2_FD_203887 | JGI IMG/M metagenome (GOLD analysis project Ga0310691, IMG submission 203887) | Sheep rumen microbial communities from Palmerston North, Manawatu-Wanganui, New Zealand - 1766 DNA GHGlow gp2 (v2) (version 2) | ecosystem: Host-associated > Mammals > Digestive system >... | reverse complement strand
ATTTCCTACCGGTAAATTTGCATGAACAGAGCCCTCCTGCGGGAGGGAATTTTTTTAGGCGGTGAAAAAAATGGCGCAAGTTAGGACGCGCAAGCGCGGCAAGACTTACAGCTATATCTTTGAGGCGGGCAAGACTGCCGACGGTCGGCGCAAGGTCGTTGAAAAGGGCGGCTTTACGACAAAGGCGGAGGCATACAAAGCGGGCGTCACGGCTTATAATGACTTCCTGCACGGCAATATTGGCATAACCTCCGAATCAATCACGCTGAAAGATTTTATGACGGCGTGGTTAGATAACGTCGTCGCCCTAAACGTCAAGGCAAACACAATGCAAAAATATCAGTCACTCTTTAAAAACCAAATTGTTCCCCTCTTAGGTAAAATGAAGGTACAAAATTTAACGCCGACAATGTTTGACAGTTGGTTGGGAAAACTTTTACAGGCAGGATTGTCCGGAAATACTATACGCAGTACCCTAACTTTACTTCGTCAATCTCTGGATTATGCTATTTCCTCTGCGCGATTAATTTCATCAAATCCTGCTATTTATATTAAAGTTCCTCGGAATGCGCCGCGCAATGTCGTTAAGCGGACAATCATCACGCCCGAACGCTTTGCCGAACTGCTGATTAAATATCCGTTCGGGACGCCGTATTATATTCCGTTATTGTTGCTGTATCATACGGGAATGCGCCTCGGTGAAGTTCTCGGCTTATCGTGGCAAGATATTGACTTCGCAAATAAACGAATCAATCTGCGCCGACAAATAATTTATCTGAAAAGACGCGGTTATTACTTCACGACACTCAAAACAAAATCAAGCAAGCGATTCATTCTGATTGATGATTTTCTTCTTGCCGAATTACGACGTTGGCAAATACAACAAACCGAAAACGAAAAACAATTCGGCGACAGTTACGTCTACATTTACTGCGAAAGTGACGGGCATATTCAGCGACAGTCGAAGGGATTGCCCGTGACTGGATGTGAAAAAATTTCATTAATTTGTACTCGTAACGACGGGCGATTAGTTTTGAAGGAAGCTTTTGTTAGTGTCTTGCAAGCTGAGGGTCTCAACGCACATTCGTTCCGCCATACGCACGCCACGCAATTAATTGAACTTGGCGCGACACCAAAGGGGGTAGCGGGTCGACTTGGGCACGCGAACGCTATTATCACGCAAAATTTGTATACGCACAATACGCTGAAATTACAGCAAGAAACCGCCGCAATTTTCGCCGAAAATCTGCAGACAAATCGCCAATGCAGACAAGGTGCAGACTAAAATATAATAGAGTATTGTGTATCAATAATTTAAGGAGGAATTTTTATGATTCGCAAGGGAATTATTTTGATTCTCAACCGTTCATAATCGATATTTCGGATTAGCGCAATGTCGCGAAATAAAGCCGTTTTTAGTCGCAACCGTCCATAACCGAATTTCGCTGAAAATTTATTGCCTTGCAGACAAGGTGCAGACAAAAAAACAGCCCCCGCCGCGATTGGCGAGGGCAATTTTTATCGTCGGCAAGGTTTATCGATAACGTCGGGAGCGGGCAGTTTATTGGCAAAATAGTCGGTGATACCGCGAGCAATGGCGCGTGCGAAGTCGTCTTCGCGTTCGACGAGCAACTTAGCGTCGACGGGATTGTCAATAAAGGCGGTTTCGACGAGAGCGGCGGGACAATCGGTCTGTGCAAGAACGTAGAATCCCGCCTGTTTGACGCCACGGTCGACAAGGGGCAGAGAATCAGTCAACTGCGTGTGAATGTGCCTAGCCAATTTCGCGCCGTTACTTGAGCCGTAAAAGCCGAAAGTCTCGGTACCTTGCGCTTGCCCGTTAAAGCTGTTGCAGTGAATGGAGACGAACAAATCAGCGTGCCAATCGTTTGCGGCGTCGCAAATGGTTTGCAGTCCGTCATACTGGAAAAGCTTAACGTCGTAACCAACGGCGCGAAGATAATTATCGACGCGTTTGCCGATATTGAGTGCAACGTCGGCTTCACGAAGTCCGTTACCGCACGCGCCGGGGTCGTTACCGCCATGCCCCGGATTAATCATGATTTTCAAAGTGAATCCCTCCTATTAGGGCAGTTGAACGGAAATATTTTCGGTGGAATTGGTGATAGTGGCGTTGTAAAGACTGGGGAAAGCGTTTTGGTAGATAGTGATTGTGTCATTAAGCAATCGGCAGATGATTTCGCCGTCTTGAGTTTGGAATTCGCCCGAAGTGACATGTTGTTGATTGATAAGGTCAACGGGTGAAAGAGTGCCTAAGTTAGGACGCAAGCCGCTGACGGTAAAGGATTTGCCGTTAAGGTTGAGGGAATTGTATTGAAGCGATTGTCTGTCCGGAGCGACGATAAAGCCCAAAGTTGAATCGTTTGCGGAATAAGTATAGGAACCGTCGCCGTTATCGGAGAAAGAATCGCACGAAGTTGATTTTGCAAGCCAGTCGTTGCCGAGCAAAGACAAGTTGTAATTGCCCGTGTTAGACGAGAGCGAAACGTCGGAACCCGCAGACAAAGCGTCGTCCCTAAGATAGACGGTTTTGTTTTGAATGTAGCCGATTTTGTTGTTGCTCAAGGTAACGTTGCCGCTGTCGACGGTAACGTTGCTGAAGATATTGCCGAGCGAATCCGTTCCAAGGTCGCCCAAGCCCGTGCTCAAACCGCTGATGACGAAGCCTGAAGCGTCGCTTGCCTTGTGGAGAACGGCAGTGGAAGTGGCGGTGGACGTGCCCGCAATGGTTAAATGTTTCGGATAAATTTGGTTGAATTCGATATAGTCGTCGTATATGGCTCCCGTGAAAGTGTATTCGCCGTCATTTTCACTCGTGCCGTCTTCAAATTTTGCCGGTGAATAGTCGGTGCGGTTGGTGTAGTCGGTAAGGTTATCGGTGAAAGCGAGCCTGTAGAAGTAGCCGTCATGCCCTGTGTCGTTGTCGATGAGGGTAATGGAATCGCCTTCGCCGAGTTTGGAGGTATCGACAGCCGCCATATCGCTGATTGTGACAAGGCGGGCGTAACGGTTTGTCACGTCGGCAGTAATGGAACCGACTGCACTGTCGCCCAGGTAAATCACATCGTCAACAACGCTCAAACCTGCGGTGAGACCCGTCACGCTGAAAGAATCGCCGCCTTTGGTGTAGCGTTTCGTCCTGTAGTAGAGATGTCCCTTATCCTTTTGTTCGTGTTTAAAATGTCCGGTAGGAACGGTACCTGTGCCGGTGTAAAAGCCTTCCGTGACTTCAAAAGCGGTGTAATTGTAAGTCGTGAGACTGCCGGTTGAATCTGCCGTCGTAAGTGACGCCGCTTTATCCTTAGAGATAAAGTCGGAATCGCCCGCGAAAGTGACTTTGACATCGATACTGTCGGCGTCACTGCCGGCAAAGTCGTCTTTGCGCAAGTAAACGTCGATAAGGCTCTTGTAATTGTCGAGATTGTCGAAGTCGAAAATATCCGACCAACTGTTGATTCGCAGTTCGATTTCGGCAATGCCCGTGCTTGCAGTGGAAAGACTGTTGCCGTCCGAATCGAAAGCAAGGAGTTTGCCGTTTTCGTAGCGCAATTCGTTTCCGTCGGCGTTGTACTTGAAGAAAGAAATTCCCGCCGAGTTGTTGAACGAAGAACCGATAGTAGCCTCAAAGTCGTAATAGCCATCGTCTTGCACGGTGCTGACGCTGACAGCTCCCGCTTCGAATTCGAAATTGTCGCTGTTTGAAAGAAAGAAAGTCAAACCGCTCAAGCCTTGCGCGTAGGTGTAGGTGTTATCGGAAATTTTTCGCAAGTGTTCGTCTTGTGTGCCAACTTCAATTCTGTAGGAAGGCGTGCCTACATCGTCTGCGCTGTATTCGTAGAACTTGTCGGGCTTATCTGAATGTGAGGTAAGAGAATCGTGGAAAGAAAGCGAACAAGTGACGGATTCGCCGCCTAATTGAATGACGGCAACGGTATCGCCCGTCTGCAGGTTAGAAACCAAAGCGTCAAAAGAAATGAAATGGAATTTGTAATTAATGGCGACGCCGTTATCAAAAACCGCCGTGACGTAGCCGAGCGGTGACAGATGATTGTTATCGTCGGCGGCGAAAAATTTGCCGTCGTGGAAAATCAAATCGTCCTTAAAGCCGGTAAGCGCAAAAGTTTTATCGTCGACGGTGAAAGAATTGCCCGTAAGCGTGGCGTTGGTGACGGGCGCAGAATTTTGAGTGAAAGAGAATTCTTTACCGTCATGGAAAAATTTAATGACGGGCAAATCGTTGACGGTATCGAACCACATTGCGCCCTCAACGGTGGAAGCGGCGGATTTTAGTACGTTGATATTGGCGGCGGTGGCGGCGGCGAGCGAATCAAAGTGTTTGCTTTGAATGACATCGTTAGGATTAGTCATGCTGAATCCCTCCAAAAAAAACAGACAACGGGCGAGAAAAAAAATCCCGCCCGCGTCCGGAAGGTAAACGGAAGAATCAAGGGTTGACGGAGGAACCGCCGGCGTTGGGGAAGTACTCGGCAATCATGGCGGCAACGTCGGAATCGGAGGCGAATTTGACGCCGCTGTCAGCGATAACGCCGCTTGCGCCGAAAACGGCGAAGTTGCCCGCAACGGCGTTGGTAACCTTGTCGACCTTGGTGTCATCGGAACCGACAAACAAGCCGTCCGCTTTGAGTTTGAGCAAGTTGCCCGTCTCTGCGGAAATGTTGACTTTGACGACGTAGCCGTTAACGTTGATAGAATTGTCGCCCGCGCTGACAGCCTTAATGACTTTAGCCATATCGACGAAGCTGTATTTGACGGTAGGCGTGGTGGCGTCGCCCTTAACCGCGAGAACGAGAACGGTTTTGCCGTCGAGGTTGGGATTGGTCGCGCCGGGATAAGTCGCCGCGCTGAACGCGAAGTTTTCGACAATTTCGGTGCCCGTCTGGTTCAGATAAAGTTCTTCGGGGAAATCGAGAGTGGCGATAGCGGTACCGGTGCCGTCTGCGGAGGCGTAGAAGCTGACAGTTTTGCCGCTGACGGAGAGGGAGCCGAATTTTTTGGCGTCAAGAGCGTTGATAGCGGTGGAAGCCGCGCTTGCGACGGAAGCCAAATGCTTAAGTTTGGCGGCGTCTTCGGGATTGTAATTAGCCATGATAAAAGTCTCCTTTAGAATATATTTTCAAACGTCATCTTGCGTGCACTCAAGCGACGCATGAATCACGGATTAAACATAGCGTTGATGTCGTCGGAAAAACCGTCGCCCGTATCGACGGGCGGGGAATTCCACATGTCTTGAGCAATGGCGTCGGCGTCGGGGTCGGTGTCGATATTGCCGCTGAAAGCGTCATTGATGATACCGTCGACGGCGTCATCGGACGCAGTTTGAGTGTCGTCGGTTGAAGACGAACTGCCGCCTTCGGATTGCGCGACGACGAAAGTAACGACGTTAACGTAAGCCGCGCCGTCGATACAGCGAATGTAAATCGGCGAGCCGCGAACGGTAACTTTTTCCTTCGGGTAAAGCAAAATGCCCGAACCTGTTTCGTTTCGGTCGGATATTTCGACCGTGTACAGCGGGCTTGAGTTTTGAATTGTACCCGCGCTTTCGCCAATGCGGGTAAAATTTTTTGTTGCAACGTACCGCAATTAAATCACCTCCTTTGCAAATGCAAGGCGGCGACCTGCCCTTCAAGACGGCTGATTCTTGCGTCCACGTCATTTGAAAGTTTGTTAATTGCACCGGTAAGCTCCTTCAAAGTTTTGTTGACGCCGATTAGCGTGTAGAGACAAATGACGGCGGGAACACCGACATTGCCGAGCAAATTCAAAATCGTTTCTTCAGCCAACGTCATCACCTGCTTTGTAAGATTTTTTGAACGCGGCGTAATCCTCTGCAGTCGGCGGCGTGAAATTTCCGCTGTGCAAAGTAATGCCGTCAAACAATCTGAATTCGTTAATCGCGCCCGTCAAGCTGTAAGTTCTATTGTTCATTTTGTTGCAACCGAGAAAAACAAATCGCTTTTCGCGCGGGACGGTTACCGATAAAGTTGCCGTAAGTGTCCCGTTAACGAATATTTTTAAGGCGGATTCCGCGTGCGAATAATCAAGTTCAAAATGGCAGAATTGGTTGACTACCGACGCCACAGTTACCTCATGCATTTCCCCGTTTCCGTCCACGACTGCACAAGAAAAATCGTACCCGCTCGAATGTCCAAAGAAAATGCGCCCGTTGTTGAAGTATTGGTAATCGTCCGAACAAGCCGTAGCGTAGAACAATGCGGCGTTAGCTCTTGATTGCCCGTACAAAACGCCGTAAAAATCAATCGCGAAATCTGCGCCGCCGAATTCGACAAAGCCGCACGTGCGTAAAGCCCCCGTCACGAATTGCAACGCTTGCCCGCTGACGGCTGTAACTTCTGCCGTTTCGGGGTGTGTTCTCTCTACAGTGACGTCCATAGATTCAACCGCCCAACGGTTGCCGCAAAAATCGAAATCAAGTTCGTTAATTGCTGTGGTCAAATAACTTGTGATTGCGTATTCAAACGTCAACCAAATCTTTAGCGGAGCAAAGGCGTTGAGCGTGCGCTGTTCGGGCAAAGGTTGCGCGGGAACAATCGCTTCCATTTGCGCTTTGTACTCCTCAAAAGTTTCCGGCGGAGTGAAATCTTCCGTCCACAAGGCACACCCGCAAATACAGCGGAAGTTTTCAATCGTGCCGCGCCACAGTTGCCTTTGGTAATCCGAAGAGCCAAATGCTAAATTTACACCGCCCAACTTGAAGTAACCGTCGCTACCTGAACCGCCAAGCCCGCCGGATTTTATAGTCGTTGTGTCTTTGAAAATGCACTTGCCGTTGAAATACAGCTTGACTTCTGCGGCGTCGGTGCCGGCGGCGGCGGGCGGGCGAACAACAACCGCTATATGAAAGCGTTCGGTTATCGGCGAGGGCGTGTCTATCCAATAAAAAAATTCGTCGGAACCACTGCCCATTTTAAATTCGATAGCTTGCGTCTCTTGCGCGTGTTGCCGAATGATAAAATTGCCGCCGCCGTACATTAAAGTGGCGTAATTTGGCGTGGTACCGAATTTTTCCGACGTATCCAGTTGCGCCCAACAATCCACCGTAAAGCCGTCTGCGACTGAAGCGGGCATACCGTCAATTCCGAGGAAGTTATAGCCGCGCGAAATGTACTTCCCGCTGTCACCCGAAGCCCAAATGCCGTAAGCCGTCCAAGGGCTATGAGGTCGAGAATACGTTGTATAGTCCGCAACTTTGTCGTAAACGTCCAAGGTATCTTCAACGTCAAAGCGCAACCAATATTTATTCACGTGTTCGACGAACGAAACGGGCGTTTGAATTGATGTCGGCGTCGACGGCGGATTTCCTTGCGAAGATTCACCGTCCAAAGACAGCGCGTAGACAATGCCGTTATGCCGCAGATAAATATCGCTTGCACGCGGGTCGTCGAGCAGGACAAGCAAGTTATACCAATCCTTGCCTTGTCGCCAAGTAGCAAATGCGGGGCTGACAAGTACCGTTGTCAGCGGGATTTGGTAAGGTTTGCCCTTGTGCCAAACGGTGTAATAAATGGTTTTGCCTTTTATCACGCGCTCAACGTCTGCCAAAAAATCTATCGACGTTACATTTTTTACAACTCGTTCAACGTCGAAAGTTAAATCAAGCGGCAAAGTCATTAGCTCGGTGTAAGTAGGCGAGCCGTAAAGCGTGGCGTTGCGATTATTGCCGGAATAATCCTGCAAACCGTCTTCGCTCGGAATATACCGCGCCTCTAAACCTTGCTCGGTGCCGTCTATATCGGCGAAAATTTGTTCCTGCGTGCGGGCAATACTCCAAAAACGCGCCTCGTACAAATCCATTTGCAGATAAGACGCGGGGTCGGAATCATACGCCAATAAAATAGTTTGGCTTGCAGAAATTTTAGCGTTGACGTTATCGGTGTGCGCAACCTTCACGCCGTCACAATACAAATCAATCGCGCCGCCTGATGAAACGACTGCCACTTTGTGAATTTGCCCGTCGTTGACTGTCGCGTTTGACGTTGTGTTCTTCGTCGAATCAGAGCCGCCGCTTTTCGGTTCCGCCCAAAAACACAGCTTGCCGTCATTAACGCAAAACCCGAAGTCGTCTTGCCAGTTGCCGCCAATTTCGCGTCCTGCGATTGTGCCCCACGTCCAGTTGGAAGAATTATTTTTCGTCGACGTGGTAGAAATTTTCGCCTCAATGGTGAATGTCGTTGCGCCCGCCAAAACTGCAAGCGGCAGTTCGCCGTAACAGCCTGCGTTGCCCGTGAAGGATATGTAACTTGCCAGCGGGCTCCTTCCGTCCGTTAGTTTTCTCTGCAAGTCGAAAGAAATTTCGTAATGAACGACGCCGCCCATATCCAAAGCAAGTTGAACGTAATCCTCTGCGGTCGGCGGCGTGAAATTTTCAGTATGCAGTGCCACGCCGTCGTAAATCTGAAACTCGTCTACGGAGCCAACAAAATTGTTTGACGTGTTCCAAGTCCCATTACCCAACGCAACAAATGATAAGCTCGTCCGTGAAAGACTTTGCTGTATGCTTTGCGCTAATACACCGTCGACGAATACTCTGGTTATGCTTGACGAATGAGAATAATCAATTTCAATAAATTGCCTAACGTCACGAACAGAATTAAATGCTACTGCCTGTTCTTTTACCCGTAACCACAAGTCGCCCTCATTGCCGATGAAAAGGGCTATAAAGCGCGTAGTGCCTTGATAGATACACAGCGGCGCACCTAAGCTGGAAGCCGACGACGAAACGTTAAACCAACCGCGAATCGTGAAATCTTTGCCGCCGAGCGATATTGAGCCGCTTTTCTGCAGATAGCTCGCGCCGTCAAGTTGTAGAGCGTTGCCGCTGATTGCGCCGTTCGTGCCGATTGTCGGGGAGCCGTAAGCTGTCCACGAATTCCCGCATTTGTCGGCAGTGGCGGATTCGTCGAAGGACAACCACGAAACTAAATTCGTCGTGTCCATGACTTACACCGCCGCCAATTCGCCACTGACGTTGAAACTTACAGAGCGGTCGGTCTGCGGATTTTCCGTATTCGCCGAACTTGCCCGCGCGTAGAAAATTTGATTCGTCGCGGTGATTTGCTCAAAAGTTATGCTGTCGGTAAAGGTACCGTTCTCCGTCTTGCAAAGTTTCATGCGGTCATTGGTATCGCCAACGTCGGTGATAGTGGCGTTGTTGTAGACGTAGCCGCTTTCCGTACGGATTGCCAACTTTACGATTTGATTCTCGTTTTGGCTTGCGTCCAGCGTAAAAGATATCGGCGAAGTGTAAGTGCCGCCCGTCGATACCGCTGTTCCGTCCGTCCCGCCTTCCGTCGGATTATCTTTGTAAACGTTTACATATGCGTTCGCCATTTTTTAGCCCCCTTCGTCGTGAATCCACATTGCGCCTTCAAGTGTAGATGGCGTTGTTCCAAGCGCGACGTTCAAAACTTCGCCCGTCATGATTAAGCCGTGTCCGACTTTTGCGCCGCCCTTCAAAGTCTCCGACATGGTAGGCAATTCGCCCGTTTCAAGCGTAACGTTGAGGGTGTCACCGTCCATGGCAAGCCCGTCGCCGATTTTGAAATTAATCGCAGGATTGAGCGTAACGTTGAGCGTGTCGCCGTTCATGGCAAGCCCGTCGCCCGGCACGAAATAAAAGCCGCCCGAAGTCGTTGCCGTCGCCGTTTGCCGTTCGCCGTTGATAATCAGCTGTGTTGTCGGCTCATTCGTCTGCCACTTAATGGCAATGGCGGGAATTTGCAGGACGTAACGATTGCCGTCAAGCAGAAACAATTCGTAGCCGTAATCAGCAAATTCCGTGCCCGTGAGCGAACTTTTCGGGTAAATAATTGAGTAATCGCTTTCGTTGTGAACGTTTTCGATTGTGTAATTATTTGCCGCGAACTGTTTTGGCAGGACGACATAAACGTAGCCGCTCCAACCCGTCTGCGCGTTGTAAACTGCTTGATTAAACGCCGCCCAGTCATCGGCATTGGCAATGTCAAGTTCAGCCGAGTAATCGGGCAAAATGTCGATAACTTTGCCGTAGGAACTTGCTTGCGAAGTTGAACCGCCGCCCGTCTGCAACGTGACGTTGAGCGTGTCGCCGTTCATGGCAAGCCCGTAGCCGATTTTGACGCCGCCTTTAATCGTGTTCGACGCGGTAGGCAACGTGTATTCGCCGCCCGAACATGTGCAAGACGCGCCGCCGCCGTCAAGAGTAATGCGCCCGCCGTTACCGTCAGGATAAAAAATCGTCACGTGAATCACCGCCAATAAAAAATGCGCCTATCGCGCTCGTTGAAATACTTTTTCGCACAGGGCAACGCGCCGCTGTTCCAGTTCGTGAAGTTTTTCCGTTCGTTCGTCGGAAGATAATTTCGGGTCTTCGAGAATTAATTTTTCGCGCTTGCTGATTCTGCGCATGGTTTCGCTTGCGGCTTTCAAACGCTTATGCAGTGCCGGGTCGTAATCGTCGGGCAGTTTTGGTTTCTTGCCTTGTTCGCGTTCGAGTTTGTAGCCGTTGAAAATTTTTTCCTGCTCGTTGTACGCCTCGTAATAATCCTTGACGATTTTCGGATTTTTGTACGGGTCGAAGGCAAAGCGTCTTACAATCGGCAACTCGTCAATGCTCAACGGGCGGTTACCGAGATAGTCGGGAATCCTGCTTGCGAATCTGCCCAAGAATCCCAGATAGCCGTTAATCAGATAGTCAATCTGCCGCGGCGAGGCACCTGTATATTCGCCGAACATTTTTGCAACGGTTGAAGTGCTTGTGCCGTATTGCAAATGCTTAGGCAAATTTTGTTCGTGGAAGGGTACAATCGGCGCGTCGCGGAAGTAGGAGTAATTCGCCCAAACCTCAAAAGCCGGCTCAATAATCGTCGGCATGATTGACGGCGCGGCGTCGCGGAAAACTTTGGCAATTCTCCGCGCCTCAATCGGGTCGTTGTCGGCGATTTTGCCTAAAAATTCGTCCGTGAGCGTCGAGAGTAACCGAATCCCCAAATCGACGCCTTTCGGAATTTGCGCGCCGTCGCCGAAAACCCAGGCAGTATCTTTTTCCCAATCGTGGCGGTTTTTGTATTTCTCCCAACGGTCATCGTCGCTGTAATTGAACGCGAACGTAATCAGCGCGGGCATAATTCCCTGCATTGCCAACTTAAATGCGGCGGCAAACCATTCTTTTCGCTCTTCAGACGACCGAAAGAGTTTTCTTATGTCGAAAGTTTTTGCGTCGAGTGCAAGCCCTTGCACGGCGGCATTCGAGAACAGAATAACCTTGTTGATATGGCGCATTGAAGTTCCCGCTTTGGCGAAGTCAATCGAGGCGTTGCGCGATTCTAGTGCGGCGCGTTTTTTATCGTCGACAGTAGCTTTGCCGTCAGCGCGTTGTTTGGCAAGATTTTTCACGGCTTGCTTATAGTTGCTTAGGCGCGTGGCGTATTCCGAGTATTCCGCGATTTTCTGAATGGTGTCCAGCGTTTTGCTGAACGGTTTATTTTTGAACTGTTGCCAATTTGAACCGCCCGTGATGTCGTCGATTGCGCGTTGCGTATAGTCCACGTCCTCCGAGACGAACGCGCTTTGGGAACCGCCGTTCGCAATCCAGTCAAAATAATCCGCGTCCTTGCGAAGCACGCCCATTAAACCCTTGCGCCAAACGTCGAGGAAAATTGTTATCGGATTTTTGGTCGCGTACTTGTTGTGAATGTAAGCGTCCGCCATGTCGCGGAAAATATTGCCGACAGCGAAGTCGGGATTGCTTGCCGTGAAAAGGTTACGCATGATTTTCATCGTCGCCTTGAGCAATTTCATAATCCACGCGCGGGCGTTGGGCTGATAGATATTTTCCACCGCGCGGACGATTGAAAGGTCGGGCGTCTGCAGATATTTCCGCTTGCCGTTTTCGTAAAATCTGATAACGGTACCGTCATTGGGCGAAGGTTTATCAATTTCCGAAAAAATTTCTCCGAATCCGCCGCAACGCGTCACGGTCGCAATTTCCAGTTTGACTTTGTTGCTTTCGCACCGCCGCAAAATTTCATGCGTGTTGGCGATAATTTCCTGTATCGGCGAAAAGATATCGCGGTCGGAACCTTGACGGCTTTGCGTGCTGTCCCAACCGTCAAAGTTTTCGTTTTCGTCGAAAACACGCGCCAACGGAACATAATTTTGCCACTTGTTGTTTATGGCAATGTACTGCTTATCGGTGAGCAAGCCCGCCGCGTAACGCATTTTCAGCAATGTTTTCGAGTAATGCACCAAAGCTTTTTGCGCTTCGCCGAATTTCTTTTCGCCCGCCTTGATAACTTTGTCGTCGTCCTCTTCGCTGAAAGTCGGCTTGACGTATTTGTATTTGTGCGTGCCGTCGTCGTTGAGTTCGCGATTTTTTTCGTGCGTTTCCTTGTCGAGTTTGGCAATCGCGTAATCCTGCAAACCTTCCCAATCGCCGCCGACAGAATCAATTATCATCTGCATTGATTGGAACTTCGAGAAATCTATAAACGGATATTGCCCTTGGAGCGACGCGCGAAGTTTTTCGGCGTCTTTCGCCTTGGTGTAAATCATAATGTCCGCCAAGCCGCCCATGCCGCGAAGAAGTCTTGCCAGTTCGTAGAAGTTGACGCCCTTTTTGAGTTCGGCGGCTACTTCGGGCTTTGCGCGTTTTAAAATTTCGTCGTATGCCCTTTTGAGCGGGTGTAAATCGTCCGTCCACTGTTCGAGAAAATCGCGCTTGCTCAACGGCGAAGATTTATTGGTTTTGTTTACGACTTTACTGCGGATTCGTTCGTCGGGTGACATGTCGGCAACTTCTTGGAAGATGTCGCGAATTTCCTGCATAAGTTCGGCTTGCGGCGGATTTTCGCGCATTGCCCGCTGAAATTTAGTTGCCTCGTCGGACGTGTTGTTCAGTGCGCCGTCAATCAGCCAATCGGCGACGTAATTGTTCATTGCCTCCGAAGGCGTGAGTTTCAAGCTTTGAGCAATCTTGCCGCCGATTTTCGGCAAAAGATTTTTCCACTCGTAAGCGTGCGGACTGCGAATCACCTTGTGGAAGTCGTCGATAATTGTTTCGTCGCCGTTCATGTGCCCGAACGCCACGCGACAACCCGTGAGCTTTGAAAGTGCCTGTGTGATTCGTTTGTTGCGCCGTTGCGTAGGGACTTCGCGGCTGAATATCGACGCAAGTTTACCTTTGATTTTCTGCGTGAGCGATTCTTCGGAATTATCGTTGCCGATTGAGTATTTGGCATTGTCGCCGCGTTCCGGAACGGATTCATCAATCTCTACGGGCGCGGCTTTTTTAGTTTCGGGCGGTGTCAAAGTGCGCCCGTCGGCAAGTTCAACGGTGTGAGTACTGCGGTTGTAGCGGAAGATTTTTTCGCCGTTCGGGTCGACGAGTTGATTTGCAACTTTGCCGAATTCGTCCGCCAAAGCTTGCGATTGTTTTGTGGTAAGCCCGCCTTGGGGGTTACGGAAAAAGTCACGGAACTTTTTAAACGTATCCTGCAACCATGCCACGACGTGTTCAATCAAGCCGCGATTCTTGCTTGCAATGTTCTGCAAAAGCCCCGAACGCGACGCTACGTCTTCCATTTGGTCGCAGATAATTTCTTCGTCAATCGCCGCGTCGGTGTCTAAATCAGTGCGCCCTGTTCGTTCAAGGTAAGCTTGCCGCTGTTCGTCGGTAATGCCCGCCGCCTTCGCAAGTTGCTTAAAGAGTTCGGAGTTACTGTTCTTTAGCCAGTGCATTGTCTCATGCCAGAAAACTTTGCCGAGCGATTGATTTGCGTTGACATTGAGATAAGTGACGCCGCCCGTGTGCATGCCGCGAAATCTGCCGTCGGGATTGTCGACGAATTTCACTTTTACGCCGAGCGTTTTGCCGAATTCCTGCAAGAGTTTTTGCGCGGGCGTCAAGTTTTTATCTGCAACGACATTGCCGATTGAAGTGTCGGTTTCGGGTTCGCCTTTTTTTGCGCCGTCCTTGTCGAATAAACTTGGCGTATCGTCTTCCTGCATGTCGCGTTCGGCGCGATTGATTATGTCGATTAGCGGTTCGGGTTCAACGTCGCCGAAAAAACTGTCTTCGCGCGGGTCGCCTTGTTTGCGTATGCCTTGCGCGATATTTCTTAGGAACTTTGTAATTTTTTTGGCGGAACGTTTGTTTTGGTCGAAGACGGAAAGAATTTTCCGCGCCTCTTCGCTCAATCCCATGCCCTCAAATTGAATTTCCTTGAGGAAATCGCTGACTTTTTTGCCTTCGTCACGCAGGGAACTCAATTTGTCTACGGCGTCGGTAATCGCGTTCAGGTCGTATTTGTGCACGGTTCCGCGTTCCGTTGCGGCTCTTACTTTGGCAATGTCCGCCGCCGCCGATAACAGCGCGTTGGTTATCTGCTTGACGTTATCGTCGGTCGATTCGCTAAGTCTTTGAATGGCAGTGTTGCCGGGGTAAGCGTAGGCGAAAAGTGCTTGCGTGGCGCGAACAATGCCGGCTTTACCGATTCTGCCGTCCTTATCCGTGTAGCCGCTTATTTCGTCGGGCGTGGCAATGTCCTGCAGTACGGCATGTAATAATTCTTTTGATTCTTGCGTTAAAACGGGCGCGGTGAAATCGTAAACGCTGTCGGGCGAGAAAAGCGAGAGAGTTGCTTCGGAAATTTTTTTCGCGTCTTTTTTTGCTTGTTCGCTTGCGCTGATTTGTGAGCCGCCTTGCGTTACGTTGGCGAAGTCGGTCATTTCCTCTTCGCTCAAGTCGGCTTTGGTGACTTCCCGAACTAAAATCGGCTTGTCCATTGCGGCGATTTTATCCGCGTCCAAGCCGAATTTTTTTGCGTTTTTAATCAGCGCGGCTTTGTATTCGTCAGCCTTACCGATTTTGTAAGCCTCGACAATGGCGGCGGAGCGTCCGTTGCCGTTTAGGACAGTGCCGTCCCGGCGCACGACGGGAGCACCTGCGTTAACACTGCGTCCCGTGTCCAAAAGTTTTTTCGGATTTAGGTTGTTCGCCATGGAAATGAGCTTTTGTTTCATGTCAAGGCGTTCACGGTCGCGCGGCTGAATACCGCGATAATCGGGATTTTCTACAACGTCCGAGCCTTCCACCCTGTGCGAAACGTTCAAGTCATCAGCCTCAACGACTTTGTAACGAACGGGATATTCGGTGTCGCTTTCGGTATCTACTTCCGCCTCGTCGCCGTAAAAGCCGCTTTTCTGCGCGGGTTGTTCGGTTTGAGTTTCGGTTTGTTCCTCTGCAGGTTTATTCCATTCGTCTCTATCGTAAGCCTTCAAATATTTTTTTGCAGTAGGGTGAAATTTTTTTGAATCTATCCTGTATCCGATTTTCCCCAATACGCGTTCAACGAGCCTTTCCGTCGCATAAAGCGAAATAGACAAATTGTCCAAGTCATGCGTGCCGGTGTAATTCAATTCGCCGTCACAAAAATTATTAGTTGCCAGTCCGCGCAAATAGGGGCGGATTTCGTCGTCATTGTCCTTTTCGATTGTTGTAAGCTTATCGACGCGGGAGCCGATAGTTTCGTGTATTTTCTTGCCACTTAACCGATTCTTGCCTTCGTTCCAACTTTCTATCCTGTTCATCAAATTGAGCAGAAAACGGCAAAGTATTCTATTTGCAAAACTAAGATTTTCGTCTTCGGCGGCTTTTTCCAAAATGTATTTGTTCGCGTTCCATTGTTGCTTGGAAATTTTGTTTTCGGTAGTTCGCGGCAAAGTTTTTTCTTCGGCAGATTCGTCTTTTGCTTGAAGCGGCGTTACCTCTTGCCGCGCAGTTTGGTCAGATTCGGCGTCTTGATTTGAATTTTCTTCGGCGCGGGTGTTTTCTTCGGTTTGTGGCGATTGCTTTTCCGCTTTTGGCTGATTGGGAATATTTTCCGTGTCTTTAGCTTGCGGCGATTGCCGTTCCTCAACGTCATTGAGTTCGTCAAGTTCCGGCAAAAGGTCGAAGGCGTCAGTGTCGGATTCTTCGCTTTGCCGTGACTGCGCGGCAGGTTGCGGGCGTGCTGATTCCTGCGGTTGTACTTGGGCTTGCGATTGTGCGGAAGGTTGCGGAGCCGTCGATTGTTCGGGCGTTGCGTTTTCTTGCCGTACCAACGGATTTTGGCGAATGATATCCTGCGCGTCGCGGATTGCATTTCCGTAGCCGCGTCGCAGTGCCTCTTGAAAGCCGGAAGATATCTTGCGGTTGAATTGCGGAGCATTGAACAAGTTCAGAATGGCTTGCCCTTGATTTTTGCGTGTCTGCGCATTGGCGGCGACGGGTGCCAAAGCAAGTTGCATGTCGTTCCTAATTTTCGGGCTTATCGGCGTAAACGGCGCAGAGATTACAGTCGGGGTGGTGTTTTGCGTTTCGGCAGTCGATTCGGTTTTTGACGTGGTGACATTATCGCTTTGAGTTTCGTCGACGGATTCATTTCCAATACTTCGCTCTGCGGCTAAGGGACGTATTCTGTGGTTGGAAAGAATTTTCTGCGCCGTCAAGATTCCGTTTTTGTCGCCGTTTTGCAGTGAAATATCTAATCCGCGCGGGAAAGTGATTTTGCCGTATACTTGCGAAAAGTGCGGATTTTTTATCAGTTGCAGGATACTTGCGCCTTGCTGTTTCCGGACGTTTTTGTCCGTCGAAGGGCGAGAGTACGCCGCTCGAAGTAACGGTTGCGCGTCGTTGTTTTGCCAAATCGTTGCTTGACGTTTGGCTTCATTCGCGTTTGAATTTCGTTGCGCTTCTCGTTGCAGACGTTGTTCTTCTGCTTGCCGTGCCTTGAGCTGTTCAAGTTCGCGGTCGCGCTTTTCTTCCCAAGTTTGCCGTTGCGCGTCGGTTTCTGTCTGCGGCGTTGTTTGAACTTCAGCTTGCGGCGATTGCTGTTCCTCAATGTCATTGAGTTCGTCAACGTCGGGCAGTAAGTCGAAGGACGTTCGCTGTTGCCGCTGTTGCTTATCTTTGCCGCGTGTTTCGGAATATCCTTTTATCGCGTTCCAACGTTCGCGTGCACTTGAAATTTCTTCGGCGGCTTTGGCGTCGTCTTGTTCCTGCAAGGTGTCAATCCGTGACTTCACGGGCGCAGGTTGTGTTTGTTCTTGAGTTTGAGTTTTCGCGGGCGCGGGTTGAGCAGGTGCAGTTTCTTGCGGAGTAATTTTTTCTTGCGGAGTAACGTTGAAGACGCCCGCCGCCATAAGGTTATCGCGCCATTTCTGCACGGCTTTTGTTGAGCCGTTCGTCAAGGCAATGACTTCGGCGTTGGGTATTTCGATATTGTTTTGAAGTGCCAATTCCGCCAAAACTGCGCCCTGCTTTTTGCGAGCCTTCAAATTTTTGTTGCCCGTTTTGACTTGTGCGCTTGCGGTTTTAATTTTCTTTTCGGTCGCCGAAGTTTTTGGTTTCGCGGAAGTTTTTTCGGGCGTCACGGATTTTTCCTGCGGCGCGGTTATAGGAATGCCTTCCCGGTTCAAAATGTTTTCAATGGTCGCTCTGTCGCCCGATTTTAATGCGCGATTGAGTTGCAAAGTTATTTGAGCTTTGTCGGGATTGTTTTCGGCGTTGAGCTTTTCCAGATGATTCCGCGCGGTGTAAATCAGCGGGTCGCCCGCAGTCCAGTTTTCTTTCGGCGCGGCATTTTGTTTGGGCGATTCGGGCTTGGCAGTTTCGGCAGGTTTGTAATTGTCTTCAAACCACGCGGGCAAGGCAGTCGGGTATCGTCTGCGGATTGCGTCGCGATTTTCCTTCGTGTTTTGGAAAACGTCATCGACGAACATGTTTTCAAAAAACGCTTTGGAACTGTCGCTTGCATTTCTGCGTTCCTGCGCGAACTGCTCAAAAAGTTTTTGCGTGGCGTCGTCTTCGGCGTTGAGGTCGAACAGCGGCTTTGCAGGTTCCTCTTCGTGCGGCGACGGAGTTTCTTCTTGACGCTTGCCGCGATAAATTTCGTCTGCTCTGCTTTGAAGTGTTTGCCCTTTGGTTTCTTCGCCGCCGAATTTTTCAAAGCGCGACATAACCGAATCGGCGTATTCGTTAATCGACGGATATTCTTGCCCGTTGGAATATTGCTTGCGATTTTTCGCCTCTTCCGAGTAACTTACCGCACCTTCGCCGCCGTACCACGCAATGGCAACGTCGCGCCAATTCCCGAACTTGTTGTAGTACTCAAGCATTTTGTTTCGGGCAACAATGTTTTGATTTTCCTGCGTCATCGGAGCGTCGGCGGGAAGTCCTGCGTCCTGCGCCCAGCTTGCCCAGTTTTCGGGCATGATTTGGAATGCCCCTGCCGCGCCCGAATCGGGATTCGTCAAGTCGTAATTGCCGCCGGATTCTTGCTGAACAATCGCCCGCATGAAAGTATCGACGCCTTTGGGATTCATTGCGTCGCGAACGGATTCTCTTGCGGCGTCCTCTTGTTCGGGTTCGGGAGGTTTTCTGTTGCGCGAAAGAAAGCCGCCCGCGTCGGAGCCGTTGCCGTCCCATTGCGTGCCGTCGAGCGTAACGTCAATGTGGTCGCCTTCCCAATTCATGCCCAAGCCGAGACTGCGCCCGTAAGCAATGAGTTTATCGGCGTACCAGCCTTTACTGCCGTCGTCTGTGGTTAACGCGCCCTCTTCGCCAAAGCCGAAGTCGTTCACGTCGACTTTCCAGCCCGCGTCGTGCCCATGTTCGGAACCGTTGCTTGGGTGGTCGCCGTTCGTACCCGCCGTGACGACAAGTTTTTTGCCTGTGTCTTCGTAATATTTTTTGGCAAGCATGTCTACAGCGTTCAACAGTTGCGGTTGTGCGCCGATAAAGCTTACGCGGTCGCCTTGCCGTACCCAATGTTTGCCTTCTCCGCCGCCGTCTTCGCCAAGGTAAGTATCGGATTGTTTTTTCGGGCGTTGCACGGCGTGATAAGTACCTGCCGCGCCCGCCAAGGGTAACGAGCCGTAAAAACCTTCCCAAAATTCGCGGGCTTGTTCGGGCGAATAATCGAACGGGTTAACGCTGTAGGGGTCGCCGAGCTGTTCGGCGGAAATGGCGTATTGCGTGCCTTCTTCAAGTGCCTGTTGCCCCGCGTTAAGTCCCGCACGTCCGACGCCTTGCGCTATGTTTTTCAGAATTGAGTTTGTACCTTTCAGGAACGGCGCACCCAAAAGCAAACCTTCGAGGAAGTTTGAGCCCGCCAAAACAGGAACGTTTTCAGCCGCCGTGACAAGTGAGCGACGTGTTGCTTCGTCCTCATCGACGCCTCGTGCGAGTGATTCCGTGCGCACGTGTCCGCCTTCGCTCAAAGCTTCCACAGGCGCGGAAGTCAAAGCGTATCGAATTGCGCCAGGCGCACCTTTGGCGAATTGTTGTGCCACGCCCGTAAGCCCGCGATTTACCAAAGCACGTTCAATCGCGCCCGCGCCCAATGCACGTGCGATTCCTGCTTCCGCACCGCCCGGCATAAGTACCATTGACGGCATAATCGCGCCCATTGAGCCCGCCGTTTGTCCTACGCTTCGCGCGAATCCGTGCGGGTTTGTGAAATATTCTACTGATAATTCAGGGTCAACGGGCGTTTGGTCGGTGAGCATTTGCGCGGCTTCGTCCAATGCTTTTGCGGCTTTGTCCGAGTGAATCATACCCGCCAAGCCGCCGAACACGCCGTGATAACCGCTGTCATAAGCATTGCTGAACGCGCCCTTGTGCGTGTCGAAGTCGGCGGGCGTGGCTTTACTTTTGCCGTATTCCAAAGCACTGTCCGCCGTGTCTTGAATTTTGCCGATAAGCGAATCAATCCACGGACGACGGTGTTCGTTTTTGGTTGCCGCGTCCAGTGCATTGCCCGCCGCCTCTATCGCCATGCCGCCGACAAGCCCGCTTGCTCCGTCGGGAACGAGTATATCCCAAGGCGCAAGTACCGTCTTTGCAGTTTCAAGCGCATTTTCGCCTGCGCCTTTCAAAATGTCCCAAAAGTCGCCGTCGTCTTTGTTTTCGGGTTCCGATTCCTGCGCGGGCGGTTTATCTTGATGATACAAATCGGCAAAGCTTCGATACCTTTTGGGCTTTTGGTTTTCGTATAATTCTGCAAAGGATTTCAACGCCGATTTCGCCTCCTGAAAATTTAGCCGCCGCGTGCTTTTTTGATTAGCCCGCGAACATAATGGTCTGTTCTGTCTTGCGGTACCCACTTGCGCACGGCTTGAAATTGTTGCTCCTCATTTTCGCCGCTTTGAGCCCCGATTTGTAAAATCCGCGCTATGTTGGCAATGTTTTTGCTTTCGTCCGTGTCGGAAAAATCTTCATATCCTGCGCCGCTGATACCTAGAACTTCGCCGTACATGTTTTCCAGTTCTTGACGTTGCTGTCTTATCGATTCAAGTTGAGTGGTAAGCCGTTTTGCGCGTTCACCGTCGTCTGCGGCAAGCGTCCCGTCTTCTTTTTTCAGTTCGCTCAAAATTTGCTGTTCGCGACTGCCCAACATGTCATGATAGGTTTTGAGATTCTTAAGACTTTCGCTGTCAATTTTTCCGCCCTGCTTGGTCGGCAGTTTGATTCCGTTTATAGCCGCGACGAAATATTTTTTCTCGTCGCCGGTAAAGCCGAGATAATCAGCCCATTCATTTGCGCGGGCTTGCCCTTTCCGATAAGCGCGTTCTTCGGCTTCCTCTTTAAGCCCTTGCAAATTCCTTGTGTTCGCAAAATCGATAGCCGTTCTTGCGCCGTATTTGGCGGTGTCGCGGGCAACGTCTTTGTCCCTGCTTTGTTCGCGCCGCCCGTGTTCGTTTTGGGCAAATTGTTCGTTGTAAAGATATTGTTGCGCCATACGAGCGAGAGCGTTGTTTTGAGTAAGCGCGAAGTCCTCAAGCTGATTATCGCGTTTGTAGGCGTCCTGCTGATTCGGGTAAATCTGCAAGTAGAAACCTGCAAGCAACGGATTTTCCTGTGCCATTGCGCCGAGAATTTGATTGCCCACGGCGGTGACAACGCGTCCGTCGCGCCCGTAACTGTTGAACAGCCCGTCGAGATAAGCAACGCGGTTAGCTTGATATTGTTGTGCCCGCGTGCCCGCCAAACGTCTTGCTTGCCGAGGAGAATAGCCGCGCATAATCCCTTCCATGTACGTATCTTGATAGTATTGGTCGGTAGTTTTGGCGTAACGCCCTTGCAAACCTTCGATGATGTCTTGAGCTTCGCGGCTTGCCAAACGTTTTGTTGCGTCTTGCAAAGTGTCGTCCGCGCCGTAGCCGCTCATGTCCATTCCCACCGAATTCGCAATGTCGCGCAGGAGCTGTGCCTGTTGCTGTGCCGCCATGCGTTTGGCGTCGGTATCGGCGGCGGCGTAGTTGCCTTTCGCGCCCACGATACTGCGTTGCATGTCCACTTCAAGCGGATTGGGTACAGGTCGCGGCGATTGCTGTTGCAGTTGCGGGATTGCCCGTTCCATTGTCCGATTTATCATGTCGGTTCCGCTTGGTTGTTCCTGCGTTTGCGCGGGCGATTGAACGGGCGGTTGAGCAGGTTGTTGTTCGGGACGAGACATACCTTTTAGCGCGTTCATCACGTCATCGGGTCGCAAGTCGCGCAAATTGGAATAGCGGCTTAACAAGTCTTGAATGTCCCAATCCATGTGCGTCACCTCATCAATCCCATTTGGCGAAGTCGTTCTTCCCAATCAAGGTCGTTCATGCCGCCGATTTGTTCAGCCGCGCCGCCGCTCAAAAGTCCCTGCGCAAGTTCGGCTTGAGGATTGCCGCCGCCGCCGTTCAAGTCAAAGCCGCGTTTGTCCGCGTACTTTTGCATTCGCGCGGCTTGCTTCGGATTGTTTTGTTGGAGGAATTCCCAATGTCTTGCGCGTTCTTGCGGGTCGGCAGTTTCCATTAAGCGATTCAACTCGCCGCGTGCGTCGTAATTTTCTTTCCAGTCGTCAAAAGCCGAACGCAAAAGTTTGCCGAGAGCAAAGCCCGCCATGGTTCCGCCGTCCATTTTCTGCGCCGCCAACATTTGAGCGATATTTTTCTCCCATTCGCTTTTGCCCGACGGCGCACCTTGGCTGTAAGTATTGCCTTTTTGTTGTATCTGCTTGATGATATCTTGCAACGCCATAACTTTAACCTCCGAGGAACATCATTGCCAATTTCATCAGCATTTGCTGTTGCCGCTGTCGATTCTGCTGTTCTTGCTCCAAAAGCCGGGTGTCAGCCTGTTGAGCCGGAATATCGCCGCCGCCCGAAGGTTGAGCGTGCTGTTGAGCGACGGACGCCGCCGCGTTTTTGCCGCCCGATATCAAGTCGCGGATATCTTTCTGTTGCGGCTGATTGACGCCCGTGTCGCCCAAAAGCCCCTGCGTGATTTGCGGCATTCCCTGCGCTTGAAAATTATTTTGCATGGCGGACGGTTGAAAACCGAGCAGTTGCAGGATATCGTCTTCGTTGTTGCTGTTGTCGATTCCGTACATGATTCCGCCTCCTTAGAAAATACTGCCCAAAAGCCCGCTCCAGATTCCGCCGCCGCCGCTGTTCGTGGTTACGGTCGTCGTGCCCGTGCCGCGAAGATTCCCCAAAACGCTGTTGCTTAAAGTGCCCGTGCCCATTGAGGCGTTTAATAAATTCATCGGATAAGTCATGATAGCTTCCTGCGAGGCGGCGTTTGTGGTTATCGGTTGCGTCGCGCCGTTGAGTATTGCGTTTTGCAAGCCCGCGCCCTGTTGGTTGACGTTCATCAGATTATTAAATTTCTGTTGCGTGATGTTCGTCTGATTGTTTAGCGCGTTGTTGTAAAGGTTCGCTTGCTTGTCATAGATATCGCCGAGCAAACCGTTTGCGGCGTTGGCATTCTCAAAGTTTTGTTGCGCGACGCCGATTCCGACGTTGTGCGCGTTGGTGATATTGCCCAAAACCTGTTGCGCCAGCTGTGAATTGAGCATGTTGGCGTTTTGCGTATTGCTCATCATATTTTGGAGCGAATTTTCTTTGGCGGCGTTGTTACTCGTGATTGCGCCATACTGATTCGCGGCAAGCCCGGCATTTGCGGCGTTGGCGTTCATGGTGTTTGCCAGTTGCTGATTGGTGATACCGGCGTTAGCGGCGGTCGTCGCTTGAGTATTGGCGAAACGATTTTGCGTAAGCCCCGCGTTAGCGGCGGTCGCACCCATTTGGTTTTGGTATTGCTGATTGGCAATGTTGGTGTTGGCGTTAACGGCGTCACGTTGAGCGGAGTAATTCTGATTCGCCATGTTTGCATTTGCGGCGGTCGTGGCTTGCGTGTTCGCGAACTGATTCTGCGCGATTTGGGAATTGGCGTTTGTGGCGTCGCGCTGTGCGGCGTAACTTTGATTCGCCATGTTCGCGTTGGCGGCAGTCGTCGCCTGATTGTTCGCGAAACGATTCTGCGAAAGTTGAGCGTTAGCGGCGGTTGCGGCATTCTTCGCGGAGTAAGCTTGCCCCGCGAGATTCGCATTGGCGGCGGTATTGCCCATTTGATTTGCGTATGATTGCTGTGCCAGTCCGGAATTGGCGTTTGCGACGTCACGCGCGTTGCTGAAATTCTGTTGCGCGAGATTTACATTTGCGGTTGAAACGTCGCGGGTATTGGCGAATTGTTGTTGCGCATTGTTCGTGGCGTTTTGCAGTGCTTGATTCGTGTTGCCCAATTCGGTTTGCTGAAGATTAGCCCGCGTGCCGAGATTGCCCATTGTGTTGCCGTAAGCTTGCTGTTCGAGAGCCGCGTTGGTCTGATTATTGCCCATGGTGTTGTTGTAGCGTTGCTGTGCCAAGTTAAAGTTGCGGTCGATGTCGGCTTGCGTGTTGCCCAGCATTTTTAGCGTCATGTCGGCGTTTTCGCGGTCGGTCGTTATGGCGTCTTGCCACTTGCTTTGCGCCAGTCCGTGCAAAGTGTTGACGTTGTTCAGATAATTTTGCGCGGTAACGTCGGCGGCGTTCTTGCTGATATCGTTCATTGCCGTGTTCGTGACGGAAGAATTCAGCACGCCGCGTTGCGCCAAATTGTTCAGCGTGTTGCCCATGGTATTTTGCACGGAAGAACTTATCGCCTTCGTCATTGCGTCTTGATAAGCTTGCGGAACCGCGCCCGTCTCCAAACCCGTCAAGCTTTGGTCAACGGTCGAGTAAGCGTTTTTGTTGCGGTTGATGTATTCGGTTAAATCGGCGTTGGCGTTGTCGGTGGCGGTTGAGCCTTTGTCTAACCAGTCGCCGAGCAAGCCGTTAACCAAGTCGGTCGCCTGATTGTTTTGCGGAACGTAGCCGCGAAGTTTGGCGTTCGTCGAATCAGTTGCCGCGTCGCCTTCGCCCGAAATTTGTTGCAGGTTACGATTGGCGGCGTCGGTCGCCTGTGTACCTTGGTCGGTGTAATTTTGCAGAGCGGCGTTGACGGTACCTTCCGCCGCAGTATTTTTGCCCTGCGCTTGATTGAGTGCGCCCGCCGCAGTATTGCCCGCCGCCTGATTCTGCGCCATGTAATTTCTAAGTTCGCCTGTGATATTGCCCGTCGCCGAATCATTTTGTTGCGCGAAGCCGCCGAGCTGATTTGCGTAAGCGTTCGCGTCGCCCGTGTTCTGATTCATGAAGTTGGCGATATCGGCGTTCGCTTGATTATTCGCGGCTTGATTTTGGTTGGAATAATTGCCCAAAAGCCCGCGCAGAGTATTTGCCGCGCCCGTGTTTTGAGCTTTGTAACCTTCCTGTTCGCTGTTAACGCGCGTGTTCGCCGTCTGATTTTGGTCGGCGTAATTGTTCAAGCGGCTTTGCAGTTGGTTGGCAATGTCGGTATTCTGTCCGCGAAATTGTTGCAGGTCGCGATTTGCGTTTGCGGTGTCGACGGTATTTTGGTTTTGGTATCTGCCGATATCTGAATTCGCTAATCTTTCGGCGTCGGAATTCTGCCCCAGATACTGATTCAGATTCTGATTGGCGGCGTTGGTTTCGCTTGTATTCGAGCCGGCAATTTGGTCGAGTTGCCCGGTGTAATTGCCCGTGGCGCGTGCGTTGTCGCTGATGATATTGCGAATCCCGCTGTTGGCGTCATTTGCGGCGTTAACGTTGCTTGGCATGAGCCCTTGCAAAAAGTTATCGGTGCCCGTGGTTGCGTCGGCAAGTTGGTCGTAATGCGCGTTCAGAGCCGCCCGCGTGTCGGCGTCGTTGTTGCCGATTGCGTTTGCCAAATCCTGCTGTCTGCCCGCGAAAGTGTCCGCAATGCCCCAGCCGTTGTTGGCAAGGTTCGTCAAGTCGGTATTGGTATCGGTGCCCCATTGGTCGGCGCGGCTTGCCATTGCCTCCATTGCGCCGAGCGCGTTGTTTTGCCTTGTTTGCGCGGTGTCATTAAGCCCCATGAATCTTTCGTTCAAGTTGCGCAGTTCGGGCTGAAAATCTTCCATGTTCATGCCGAACTGATTGCCGAGCGAATACGCGTAAGGCATCATGCCGTTCACGTAGCCCAGTTGCGCTTCTTGCAAGCCCAGTTCGTAAATTGACGGTTCGTAGCTTGTAGTCTGAGTACTGCCGCCCTTGAAACGTTGTAAATCAAATTCAAAATCCATTACTTCACCTCCCACGTGACTTGATAAGCGCGACGCCGCCCGTCAATTTCGATTTCGGTCATCATGCCCCATGCGCCGTTTTTGCCCGTGCAGTTATAGCGTTTGAATCCGTTACGTTCTTCGGTTTTAGTAGATTTGAATCCGAAAAGTTTTATCCAAGCGCGAATTTCTTTCCGTTCGCAAAGAGTGGCGCAAACTTTTTTTCCGAATTTGCGGGCAACGTCTTCGGCGAAATTTTTCCAGTAACGTCCGTCGCCGCAAACCTGCCAAAGTACAACGATATCGGGCGCGACGCCCAATTCGCAAAAACCTTTGTCGGGCAAATAAAAAAGCGCGAATCTTTCATCACGCTTGAATCTTTCGGAAACTTTTTTATTGTAGCGGGCAATCCATTCGTCAAGCGTCCTATTCATTGAACGTACAAGCGAAGGAATCAACCGTGAAACTTCCGCTCCCCCCACAGCTCAAAACCAAAGCCAATGCCGCGGACGTGCAGGAATCAACCGAACAAACGAATTGCGTTGTTGCGCGATTCGGGTTGTCACTGTCGGGATACGTGCCCAGTTTCGTCATTGTCGCAAAGTTTCCGCCTTGTACAGAAATTTCCGCGCCGATGTCAATGTCGGCAAAGTTTTGGTGTTTGACGGAAAGATAAGCGCGGCTAATCGGAACGTCGAAGTAAATCGGCTTGGTGACGACGATTTGCCCTGCGCCGGTACAAATAATTTTTCCGTCCGCGATTTGCGCCGATGAACTTGCCAAATCGTTCACGTCGCCGTAGAAAGTGAAACTCTTCAAGCCGTCGTAGCCGCCGGGGTCAAGCCCCGCAACTTTCAGCGTCAAATACAAATTTTCCACGAGCCTGATTAAGTGTGCGATATCCTGCTTCGAGCACGTCTGATTAATCACGGCTTGCAGATTTACTTCGAGCGTTGTGCCGCCGTTATAATCGCCGACAACTTCATCACCGTTCTTGATAATCAGCGACTGTCCCGCACCGACTGTGCCTTTCGCCTCGTTGCGGAATGTGCCGCTTGAGCTGTGGTAAACCAAAATTTGCCCGTCCGAAAGATTGTTCAGCACGAGAGGAACGCCCGCCAGTTTCGTCGCGTCGCTTGCCACGATGACGGTTGAAGTGCCGCCGCCCGAACCGCCGCCGCCCGAACTTGAGCCGCTTGCCGCCAAGTTGTTCAAAGTTTGGGCTATAGTTTCCTGCTTGCCGTGCAGTTCAGCCAAACTGTTGAACGCCTCTTCAAGGCAGTACTTCACCTTTTGCGCGAAGGCGTTAATATCGTCGCCGTTCTTGCTGTAATCAATAATTTTGTCGCTTGGAATCGCCCAAAGAGCCACGATTTACACCTCCACCAAGTCAAAAATAATTGCGTTGAAAATTACGCCGCCTTCTTCGCCGGTGCCGCCGATGTCGAGAAATTTGTTTCGGTAAACGTTGCGACTTTCTTTGACGACGGTCGGGCGATTGAAAATCGGCGTCGGGTTTCCAAAGACGCGGTGAGTATTCCCGAAGACGTATTCGCTTTTGGACGTGGCGTATTTGCGATTTTTGTTCCCCGAAACGGGCAAGTCCAGAACAACTCTGCCAACGCTGATTTGCCCTTCGCACGCCCGAACGTTGACGGGGATATAAGATAAATTTGTCCGCTTGAGAAGATAATCGTGCTGACTGATTAGGCGTTGCCCCTGCCATTTCCATTGCAAAGTTTTGCCCGCGTCGTAGAAAGTGCCTTCGTTGAGCCGTGAAATTCTGTCCGTCTTGACGACAAAAACTTGGTCGCCCACGGAGATAACGTCCACGACGGGCGAATTGAATTCCCGCTTAAACCACGCCTGAACAACCAAATCGAACATCAAGACAACTCGTCCCGCGATTATCCAAATTTGATTGAGCGGCGGCACGTAGCGGAGCAACGGATTGGCGGGCAGATTTTGTATTTCGTGCGGAATAAGCGTTGCGATATTCTGCGGCTTCATGTCGCCGTAAGCGTTCGTCGTTTGAATGTTTTGCACTTCGTTGCGTCCGAGCACGAACACCGAATCCGCAACTGAACAAAAACTTAATCGCCCGCTTACTTCCACGTTGCGCGAAACTTCGCTGATTTGCCAATTCGGAAATTCGCCGCTCAAGCGGTAGACGCGCCGATTGTTTTTTATCATCAGCACATCGGTCGAAAGATTCAACATGCCCAAAAGTTTTCCACCGTCTTTGTAGCCCGCTTCGACGAATTTTGACGTGGAATCGTCGTTGGTGTCTTCCGTCCAGTTGGTTTCATCACCGACGCCGCTGTAGCGCACGGAATTTTCATCGGTAATCAGCACTCTGCCCGCGCGAATGTAAACGCTTGAGGCGTTCGGCGAATCGAGCGTCAAAAGTTGCGAACCGTTGAAATACTGCAACTGCCCGCCGCTTGCAATCAGCAATCCGTCTTCCCAACCCGTAGTTATCGGGTACAGCGTGCCGCTTAAGTTGCCGAGCTTGCGGCTGATTCTGTTCGCCGATAAATCCGCCGCGTAAATTGAGCCGTCATTTTTCACAAGCAGAATCACGCCGTTGATATCGTCGTAAGCCGCCGCGAAAATGTTCTTGCAAAGCATAACGTCGGTCGTGCCCGCCACGGTTTTTAATCTGCCGGTCGCTTGGTCAACTTCGACGTTAACCGCCATTGAAAGCTGATTTTCTGCAATTCCTTCAATGTTCGCGGAAGTATTCAGCCCGCCGGAAAAATCTGCGCGGACGAGCGTCTGCTGATTGGCGTGCTTAACTCCGAGCCTCATTGCCAATATCCTTTCGTGATAATGCCGGGCGGCGGCGGCGTGAGCAATGTCTGAATTTGCGCGTAAATGTTCGCCAAAAGTTGACTTTCCTGCGTCATGTCGTATTCATTGCCCACGCTTAGCCGAATCGTCGCGTACTCAATTAACAGGTCGTCGAATTCGGTATTGAGCGGCGAACTGTCTTCCCATTCCAATTCCGCGATATCGTCCACCGTGCGAACTGTGTAAGGCGTCGCCGCGTCGGGTGTCGGGAAAAAATTTATCGTCTGCGTGCCCGTCAAGTAGAATTCTTTCGGCGTGCCGGGCGTGTCGGTTTTTTCGTGGATTGCGAACGCCATTTCGGTTTCTTCCAACGCCTTTTCGGGCTTGCCCGCCGTCACGTTGATTATTTTCGTCGGACGTCTGCTTAGCGTGATTGACGACACGCCCTTAGGCAACGTGCCTTTTGATTCGCTCATCAGCAACGCGGGGCGAATGTCCGCTATCGCACGCCGAATAAACCGTATGCCGTTGTTTATGCAGTCGAGAATTTCTTCGTCTTCGTAAGTTATTTCGTCGGTGTCATGGAGCCGTTGCCGTATTCGTCGCGCCAATGTCTTAACGCTTAACATTTTAGTCGTCCACCGAAGAAGTCATGACGTTGATAACGCCGAAGTCCGTCAAGTTCGTGCCGTCGTATTTGAACTGCGCCTTCTTCAAGCCGAACATACGGTCGATACTTACGCCGTATTCGTTCTTGTAATCCCAAAGTTCCTCTTCCCAGCGCGGCGCGGAACCTTCAGCGAAAATGCAAGCTTGCTTGCCGAGGAAAAGCGCATGCCCGACTTTTGCACCGCCCGAACCCGTTCCCGTGCGCGGTACTCTCAAGCATTCGTGAATTACGACGCCTTCATAAACGCCCATTGCGCCGGAGAAAATCGGATTCTTTTCCCCGCGAATATTGGCATGTTGCTGTGCTTCAAGCCATTTCGTGTCGCGGCGCAGGTCGCGTGCCTGATACGGGTCGATAACCATTACATAAGTTTCGCGCCCGTCAATGCGAATCGGCTGTACTGCGGTCAATTCGTCTGCCTGTGCCATGCGTCTTGCCTTGCCGATAAGGTCTGCCGTGAAAACGTCCGCCGCCGTGATTGCACTTTCGGCGGTTGCACTGCCCGCGAAAAGTACACGGTCGGAAGTAGGCGGCTCAATCGTGTAGGGCAATTCAACGCCCGTGGTATAGAACGGCGGATTCGTGCCCGTCAATACCGCGAAAATGCTCAAGTCCATGTAACGCGCAAGCCAGTTGGAAAGTACCGTGCGCATATCGGTACGCATTTTCTCCTGCGTCTTCTGCTCCTCAAAACGTCCCTCAAGGCGAACGGCGTTGCGCACGCGGCTAAGGTAAACCGTGCACGAACGGTAATTCATTTTTTCTTCGTTACCTTCGAGCGTTTTGTCTTCGATAACGCCCGCGCCGTTCAAGGGCATGAGCAAGGAAACTTCAATGCTTGTTCCTTTGCCGCGGCTAAGGTCTTCCTGTACTTGAATTACGTTGTCGCGCCCGTGTCCCATAAATTTACTGAAATAGCTGTCTTTTTTTGCAAAATCCCACGTGCTTTTCGCCCATGCTTTAAGAATCAGTTCGGGCGCAATCGTGGTTTTGCCGAAGGTCGGCTGATACGTTGCCATTATTTATCATTCCTTTCAGCTGAAACCCAGCATTATCTTTTGCGTCTTCTCGTCAATTTTCGTGAAGTCGCCCTTAAGTAATTTTTCAAAGTCGCTTGAACTTAATCCGACGTCGCCCGTAGATATTGTGCCGCGCAGTTGGTCGGCACGCGGGAGATTCGCCGCTTGACGTGCAGGTTGCGGACCGGTTTGCTTCTTTGCGTCGCGCGTGCGATATGCCGCCTTCGCTCGTTCGTAGTATTGTTTCACGGCAAGCATTTCGGCGGGCGAGGCGGTTTGCTGTTCGACGCGGATATAAGCTTGCGCCAAAATCCGCTGTTCGTTTTGCGGCATTTGCTCAAAGAATTCGTTCGTGGCGAACTGCTGAATTTGTTTGTAGTCCGGCTCCGCGAATTCTTTTTTTGCGAACTCGTTGTAAGTTTGAACCGCCGCTTGATGATTCATCAGGAACTGTTGCGCTTGCTGTTGTCGCGCCGCCTGTGCCTGTTTGATAGCCGTATAAATTCTGTCTTTGGCGATGTCTTTGGCTTGATTCCACTGCGCAAGTCGCGGGTCGTCGTCGTCCGCCCAGTTGAGACTGTCAACGTCGTCTTTGCTCATGCCCGCAAGTGCCATTGCCTCCGCCTCAATCGCCGTTTTGATTTTCGCTGAAACTTCAGGCGTGATTTGCAGTTGCGGCGGTTGATATTGCGGTTGCGGTTGACGCTGTTGTTGCGGCTGTTGAGTTTGCGCTTGCTGTTGAAGTTGCGCCTGTTGCCGCTGATATTCGGCGAGTTGCGCCTTGAGTTGGTCGCGTTCGGCGATTATCGCTTGATAATCGTCGCGCGGCTGTTCGGCGGGCGCAGGTTGTTCGAGCGTCGAATTTTCTTCGGCGGGCTTTGATTGTTCCATGACTTCCCGCGCGTATTCTTCGGGCAAACCGCCTAACTCTTCGGGTATCGGCTCCGGTGCGGAATCCTGCGCGGCGTCTGCAGTTTCGGTTTGCGTGTCTGCGCTGTCGTTGGCGGGTGCGGCGTCTTCGGCGAATCGTTGCAAATCAAATTCCATTGCTTTTCCCCTCCGTAAAAGCGGTTAATTGCGTGGCGTACCGCGTAACGGCTGAACCGTGAATATCTGGATTATGGCGTCCAGCGTCTTGTTGCGGTCTTGGCAATTACCCGTGCGGTAATCGTCAATCAGTTTCAAACCCAATTCAAAAGTCGCCTGATTGAACGCCAACGCCGCCGAAGCCACACCGTCAAGGATAGATTCTTTGTCGAGCTTTTTCTCTGCCATGATTCGTTCCTCCAAACAGAAAAGCCGCCCGTTGCCGGACGGCTCTCTGCCGTGAATTTTTAAATGCTGAACGAAATTTCTTCGATTGAACTGGGAATAATCGCGTACTTGCCGTTGAAACCGTTAATGGCGAGCGTGACGATTTTTTTGGTCGACGCCTTGTCGGTGATTGTGGTAAGTTCGGCAAGGAACCAGAAATTGACGCCTTTGCAAACCTGTCTGCCGAGGAACTTAATCGGTTTGAACGTCGCGCCCGTCCAACCTTCGACGCCCGCCCAAGCCGTCGCAACGTCTTGCGGCATTTTCGTCAAGCCTTCAAATTCCTCAAATTGAATTGCTCCAAACATGATTATCAGCCTCCAAATATATTTTAAACCGCCGCAGGAGCCATGCCGTTCAAGACGGACTGCGCGGCGGCTTGTGTCATAGTTTGCGGATTATTTTGCTGTTGTTGCATTTGCGCTTGCAGTGACGCGGCGGGCGGCGACATTTGCGATTGCGGCGGAAACAGCCCGTTTTGCTGAAGTTGCGCGGCGAATTGCGGCGCGAGATTCTGAACCATGACGTTAATAAAGTAGTTCGCGATTTGCGGGTCGATGAGTTCTGCCTTTGCCGCCATTGCCAACTGAATCGGGAGAGGCGCGTCCTTAAACGCGATTTGCATTCTGAAATCGGCATTCTTGATACGTTCCAGTTCCATTTGCGCTTGCCACTGCTGTTGAGCTTGCTGTTGCTGTTCCTGTTGCCGCTGTTGAAAGCGCATTTTGATATCGTTTTTCTTGGGCAGGTCGCTCAAGTCGATTATCGCGTCGAAAATTAAATCGCCCGGTATGCCGAGCTTGCTGACCGAATCAACCAAACTCCACATCTGCGCTTGCCGTTGCGTCGTCGAAGATTCAACGTCCGCGACAACGATATCGAATTCGCCCTGCGATAAATCATTGAGCGTCTTGACTATCGTACCTGCTACAGGGTCTTGCTCAATGATTTGCTGATTTATCGTGATGAAAGACTGCCCGTTTTCGCCCTCAATGCGATAAGCTTTTTCGGCTGTGTAGAATTGCGGAATAACGCCCGCGTGCCCGCGCCGTCCCCAAAGCAGATTTGCGATTTTTTTCTTCGCGCGGCGCAAGCTGTCGAAAATCGGCGCGAGGTGCGTCACGGCTTGTTTTTGCCGCAGTTCAATCGCCCTGCCGCTTGCCTGTGAAGGAACTTCCACGCCGAGCAATGATTCGTTAATGCCGCTGATTGTGCGCAAATCGTCGGCGGCTTGCTGTTCGGCTTGAATCACTGCGGCGGGCGGATTCTTCGGCTCACGTTCCCGAATTTTTTGGTTAGTCACTGCGCCCGGCAAAACTTTCTGATAATGACCGGGCAAGTTGCTTTTGCGCTTGAATTCGGATTCCTGCGCGGGCGTCATTGCTCCTTCCTCAATCCAGCCGCCGCCGTTCGCCGAGGTATTGAGCAAATGCAGTTCTTGAATTCGCCGCTTGTTTACTTCGCGTTGCGGGTCTTTCAAGTCGCGCACAAAGCCCGCAGGAACGTCGCCCACGCCGTAATAGTGATAAACCATTGGCACGTAGGGAAATTCGCCGTGTTGATACGGGCTTGTCGTTTCCTCCAACATCGTGCGGTCGAAGAACACGCAAAGCTTAATTTCGTCAAACGGCAAATCTTGACTGCTTGCAATTAAGCCCGCTTGAATCATATCGGGCGTGACTTGCTCTTGCGGCAGTTGTTGCCCGTCGCGCGTTATGAAAATCGTTTTCTTGCTCCGCGTCTTGTACCAGCATTCAATCACGCGAACTTTCTTCAAGTCGCTTGAGTAATACAGCAAGTCAACCTGCGGCACGCCTTCGCCTTCGCGCTCCAGAGTGTCATAAACCGCGAAGTTGTTTTCTATCGCGTCTGCCTGTTCGGGGTAAACCTGCTTAAGTTCGTCTTTGGCAACCCATTTCGCCCGAATTAAAAAACGCGCGTCTGAAAAATCCAGCTCGTGCGCTTCCGGGTCTATGTACATGCTGAACGGGTCGACGCGTTCAACCACCGCTTCGCCGTCTTGTATCTCATGGTCGAATTTGTAGCGAACGTTAAACCAACCGACGCCGCCAATCGAACAGTCCAAAAATACCTGCGATTCTGCCGCGTCGTAGTCGCACCTGTCCATTACGTATTTCGTTATTCCGCGCCGTATTTGGCAAAGTTCCACGTCATCTGAAGTTCTTGCCAAAAAATCTAAATCGTATCTGTTCAAACGTTGGTATCCGCTAAGAATATTCAAAAGTGGTTTGATTCGATTTATTGTAATTGCCGGTCTGCCGTCTTCGTGGAAGGCGCGTATTTCTTCGTCCGTCCACTGCTTGCCCGCCGTGAACTCGTAATCCTCTTTGGCTTCCTTGCGCCATTCTTTGCCGCCGTCCACCGCGTCTTGAAACCACTTGCGGCATTGAGCAAGCATATCCTTTGGTTCGGGCAAGACTTCGCGCGAAATTTCTTCCTCGTCCAAGTCTCATCACCTCCTTTAAGTTCGTGTATAATGCGGCTATGAAATATCACGTTGTTTGGTGCCCCAAGTACAGGCGCAAGATTTTAATCGGCGACATTGCCGCGCGGCTCAATCAAATCATTTGCGAAGTCTGCAAAGAGATTCAAGCCGAAATTATTGCATTGGCAATCATGCCCGAACATGTACACCTGCTTTTGGATATCCCGCCGCAACTCGATATCGCCAACGTCATGCAACGTATCAAAGGCAGAGCGTCAAGAATTCTGCGTATGGAATTTCCACTGCTGAAAATTCTGCCTGCGCTTTGGGCTAGAGGCTATTACAGCGGTTTTGTCCGCGAAGATGCCGTGGAAGTCGTAAGGCGTTATATCCTCAATCATCTGTCGCGAAAACCTTAAACGGCGTGAATACCGCCTGCTTTAGCAGGGGGAGAACGCCGCAACCGTTGAGCGGTATCAATACGTCCACGAAGGACGCGGGGATTCTTTATCGCGCCAACGACGATTTGATTCTTCGGTACTTTTTCGCGTCGGTACCCACGGGCGCGAAACCACGCCATAGGCAACTGCGTCGTAGGCATGGTCTTCGGCGTTGGTATCGGGCAATTCAGGTTTGTGTTTATCGTGCCCAATCATGGGAATAGTCCTGCGGCAGTGAATGCACGTGGAGAAAAATTTTATCGCGGGCTTATAGGTACCGTCTTCAAGTTGGTTACCGATAAGCCTTTGCTTGAAAGCGTTCGCGCCTTCCAACCTGCCTTTACTGCTTGGCATGAAGGGTACCAAACCTTTCTTTATCAGCACGCGATTTATTTCCTCTTCTATTGAAGGAGCCGTCACGCCCGTCCGTGCCCAGCACGCCGAATCCAAAACGCCGTAGCGCAAATCTTCGTCCGCCGTCTCAAGCTTGACAATTTCTTCGGCGATTTGCTTAGCCGTTTGACCCGTCCCGACGTTCGGCTTACCGCCCCAACCGTAAAGTTCGCGGTATACGTAAATATCGCCGTCGTAATCCACCGCAAACCACAACACGGCGTAAGGACGCGCTTGCCCGAAGTCCATTGAGCGAAACTTCAACCAATCACGCGGTATCTTGAACGGTTCGACGACATGCAAACTTTCGCGCCACATGCTGAAGTACTGCCCGCTCTCAATGCCCCATTCGCCGTCGCAAACTATCTTCGCCCGTTCCGGCTCCGTGCGCTGTATTTCGTCGAATAACGCCCTGTCAGCGTCCGAAAGAAATTCATTGCAACGATAAGTCGTCGTCATTGCCAGAACGTTATCGTTCGGCTTATCGAAGAATCGCGCCTTAAGCCAACTTGACGCACTCCACGGATTGAACGTTATCAGCCATTGAATATAGTAGCCGTCAGGCAACTGCCCGCGCAGGGATTCGTCTATGCGGTTGAAATCTTCTTCCGAACACTCGTAAGCCTCCTCCATCCAGCAAAAGCACAAATGCCCGCGTTCCACCGCAATCGAAGTAAGTTTCAATGCGTCATCACAGCCGCGAAAGATTATTTTCTGCCCCGTCGGAATGTACGTCATCTGCAACGGATTAACCGTGCACTTCCAGTACTTTTCGACGCCGAGACGATTTATCGCCCACTTCAACTGCGCGTAGCACGAGTTCGCCAAAGTCGCCGCCGTCTGCCTAACCACCAACGCATTCGCCAACGGCATTTGCATTAGCCGCACTATCAGCTTTAAAGCCGCCGTCGTCGACTTCTTGCTTGCACGCGAACCCTTGCACACCACATACCTTTTCGTACTGCGCCAAAATTCATCATACCCGCCCCCGACAACCCTTCGCGTTGAAAAGTTATCTTCTGTATTTTTGGTGGTATAAACCGTATGCGCGAAATTCTGTAAGTCCATGTATGCCCCCCGCGAACGGATATGCGGCTAGATATCGTCACGAATCACGACAGGCACGTTGCCCGTCAAGTCAATTTCCTGCTTGGTGACGAAAAGCCCGCGAACCTTGGCAAGCATTTCTGCCGCCTTCAACCGTTCCTTTGCTCCGACCTGCGCCGTCACGAGTTGGGGTTTGGTGAAGCCCTTGCCCGTGCCGATATTGACGACAACTTCCTCGGTCGTTTCGCCGCGCATTACTGCCGTCATGTATTCGAGAATCTCTTTGTCTTTCGCTACCCGTTCCGAATCAAGCTGTTGCAGTCGTGCGTCGATTGCCGCTTGTATCTTCGGATTCTTCAATAATTCAATCCCCGTTGCGCCCGCATTTTTGGGCGAATAACCCGCGCGGCGTGCGGATTCTGAAAGGTTGCCGCCCGTTTGAATGTAGCAATCAACGAATGCTTTTTGACGCTCGTTGAGCTTACTTTTGTCCTGCTTATTTCCTGCAAAATCCCTGTTCATATCATCACCCCCAATAAAAAACCCCGTCTTCGACGGGGATATTTTTTTGCCGCGAGCTATCACAACCGAAAAATGGTTAGTCACGAGACGCCACGCCTAAAGGCGCGGGCTTTACTTCAACGCCGCGACAATCAAGCCGCCGACTGCAACGGCTATCGCGCCAAAGCCGACGAACGCCGCCACCGTAAGGTTATGCAGTTGGTTGCTGAGAGTATCGAACTTTGAATCAATCTTCGCGTTCATCTGCCGAAGGTCTTCGCGCTGTTGCTTAAGTTCTTCCATGAAGACTGCAAATTTGGCGTCTTGAATTGCAAGCCGCATTTGATTTTCGGAATTGATTTTCTCCTGTTCAGTCATTGCCGCCGCCCCCCTTCGACGAGTTAACCGCCGCGAACGCCTTCAAGAAATGCTTTTGAGCGTCGGCAGGCAGTTTGGCAAATTCTTCGACAAGCCGCCTTTCGTCCGCCGATAACTTTTCTGCCGCGACTTGTGCCGGGGATTCGGCGTCCGTGGCGGCGTGATTCGCAAAATCTTCGACGCCGTATTGCACGAGTAAATCCGCCGCCCGTGTCAAGAACGCGGCAAGGCTCATACCCTGTTGCGCCGCCGCTTGCTTGTATTCGTCGCGTTTGCCTTTCTTTATCCAAATTGCCAGTCTATCATAATTCGCATTTTTATATTCTTGATTAGCTGTTGTCGCCATGATAATCACTCCTCTTTTGCGAGGAATTTTATCAAAAAATTTTTTCATTGGCTAGCAATTTTTTCTGCTGCCGACCGCCGAAAAGCCGACAAACTGCGTCACGACGCCATTTATCGCCCAAAAAATTTTTTTACGAAAGGTATTGACATGTGGTAGCACACGTGCTATTATGTGCACAACTTAAGGGGCTAGCACAAAGCAAGCAGGGAAGCCGCAAGGCGGAACTGCAAAGCAAGGCACCCTGAAAGTTGAAAATCGAATATCGGAGCAAAGCCAAAGCAAGCTCGATAGACGTTGCCGCGAACGGCGCGTGGAAGATAACACTTCATGGCAACATGGGGGGCGAAGTTAAGCGCGTGCTGAAATGTGGAATTAGCGACGCGGCAAGCTCTTTGAAAATCTAATATCGGTGACAGAGGAAAAACCTGCTTAGCAAGGGCACGACGAAAATATTTTGAGTTATCGGCGTGAAAGGCGGCTAGTGACAAAGTCCCCGTGACGACGCGGGGCGCAGGGCAAGTACCTTCACTGATACGAAAAAACTCTTTCCTTCCCTATTCACCAGAAAGCAGAAATGCTAATCAAGTTCGCTTTGCTCGCAAGGCAAAGCACTGATTAAAGGGCTTTAGTGAAAGTTGAAAGTCTTTTAATCAGTGCTTTTGAGCACACCAACTTAGGGAAGGGGAAATTAAAAATGACAACCACAATTACGACGCTCAAAAAGCAATTAAAGGCGGCGAATCGGCGCGTGGACAAGGCGATTGATATCTACAGAATTTTTACAAGCAAACTCTTCATGCCTTGGGGCGACAAAATAGTTAACGTCGCTGATATTGTCTTCCACCGTAAAGGCTCGTTTGAATACGCAAGCGACTTGTCGGAGCAATTTTATCGGCGCGGACGCGGCGGCAAATTCTACGTTAAACCGTTTGATTGTGAAAAGCGGCAACCTTGCACATGGTGCACATTCTGCGACGGCTCGGCTTGCGATAATGACAGCGGCGAAAAGTTTTACTGCCGTGATTATCTGGACTTGCGCGAATTGGAAGCGGCTATCGACAAGGCAACCGATGAACGCGAACGGCTTTTGAGCGAACTGGAAGCGGCGGGCGTCGACCCGTACACGGAAAAAGACTTGTGGTAGGAGGTGTCGGCAATGACGTACAAGGAAATTCTGCAGTGGACGGCGGCATATGCGGCAATCGACGCGGCGGCGGCAGTTATCTTCGCAAAAATCAGCAACAAAGCAATTCCAATGATTATCTCGATACTTTTCTAATCCTGCCTGATGATGACGGTTTGGCTAGCCGTCGAAACGTTCCCGACTTGGGGGCGTCGCAGGAAGCCACAATCGGCACGGACGCCGAAAAGGTTAACTCGAATCTGGGAAGGAGTTTTCACAATGAAAGAGATTAACAAGAAATTTGCCCGCGATGACGTTGCCCAAATAGCAATAATGTTGCGCGTTATGCTCCAAGACGTGGCGGCACTCCAAAAGCTTTACAACACCGAAGACGATACCGACGACGCAACAATTTATCTGCGTGCCTGTGAGTTGCTCGGCTCTTACCAAGATTTAAAGCCTTATCTTGAACGCCTCGCTCAACGTTGCGGCATGTGTTGTTTATTTCTTAAATAATCCTGCCTGATGATGACGGTTTGGCTAGCCGTCGAAACGTTCCCGAATTTGGGAACGTCGCAGGAAGCCGCCCGCAACGCGGGGACTTCAATAACTCGAACAGGGAAGGGGTTTTTTATCATGACAACGCAAGACAAGGCACAATGGGCAGTTGCAAACTACACGCTCAACGCAATATGCGAAGAAGACGCAATCCGCGCAGAAATGGAATTGGCGGAAGAATCCGCAACCAACGGCGAAATTGACATGCTTGACGAATATGTTGTCACGGCGTTGGCATTTGCTGAAGCGATTTTCAGTGAAACTAAATTTGCGCTGGCGAATCAGATTAAGTTCAGCGTTGACGGCGATATCATTGCGCCGATAATGCAGACCTTCGCTCGCGTAAAAAGCAAAGCACTTTGCATTACGGCAAGCTTGAGCGGCGTCGAATTCACCACGCGTCACGACAACTTTGCACTTCGCTATACGCTCGGCAGTGACTTGGTTAAAGTTCAAAACGCGGGCGAAGCCGTTATCCCGACGAAACAAATAGCAAAAATCGCCGCAATGATTGAATCGGACGTACGCGCACGCTATCACTTCACGGCAAGCAAACAAAGCCCGCAAGACGAAGGCGGCACGTTAAAAATCGCCGACCATGACGAAACACCGACACGCACGATTAAGTTGTTGGCTTGGCTTGACGGCAGAGCCGTAAAACCGCCGCGCTGTCTTTTTGACGGCGGCAAAAACAAGGCAACCATTTCGGCAAGCGAACTGAAAACTGCGCTCGCGAAAGTTTTGCCCGTGACGGATAACTCGCGAATGGCACGCGAATTTTGCAAAAACGTAAATTTTTCCTCGGTATGCGGCGCACTGCTTTTGACGGCGGCAAGCCTTTCAACACTTGTAACGACAACGCCCGCGCTCGACTTTACAACGGCGACTAAAAATTTCAACCGCAATATTCGCGTCGACGCGCTGAACTTCATCAAGCCGCTTTTGAGCAACGGCGAAGTCACGATATCCTACGCAACGCCGCGACGTTTAATCGACTATACCGTCATTGAGTACAACGGCTGGCAGATATCTGCAACCAATCATTTGGACAAATTCCCGACTTTCAATTTCGCTGAAGTTTTGAGCAACGCGCCTGTCACGTCGACAATCGCCACGGCAGATTTAATTCCTGCAGTGAAACTTTGCAAGCTGTTCGCCGACGAAAGCGACGCTATCAGCTTACGCTTTGAGCGGGATTATCTCGAAAACGGGCGCGGCTATCATGACGGCGCACTAGTCACAGGCGACAACATGCATTCGGCGGGAGCTTACCCCAACGCTTGGGAGAAATGCGGCAGGGTTAGCAAGTGGATTGAAGCTAAAACCGACGGCGCGGAATTCGACTTCGCGATAGCGCATTACAACGCGGACAAACTGCTTGCGCTTTGCAAGGCGGCGGGAAGTCAAATTACATTCCGCTTGAGCAAAGAATCCGCAGTAATTATTGGCGAAAATCTGATAGCCGCCACACGGCACGTAGGCGGAGCTAAACTGCCCGAAAAAACAATGTCGCAAAGATTATCTACCGAAAACACTGCTGAAAATGTCGCAGAATTTGAAATGGAGACTGTCAAAGTTGCGTCGTAACCTTTAATCCGTACCGATGATGACGGGGACGGCTACCTCGTCGAAACGCCCGCAAGGGCGTCTACGGAAGCCGAAAGGTTTTCACCAAATTAGGGAAGGGGTTTTTACAATGAAAAACATGCAAGCGATTATGCGGGAAGTCTTAACGGCACACCGTGACAACATGTGCGAAAGCAACATTGAATTGTTGGGGCTCGCTGACACGGCGCGATATGCAGAAATGCGGTTGCGCCTTGCTCGCAAGTGGCATGATTCGGAAAAGCGCAAGGCGGCGAAAATGGCGAAGGCAACTGCCGATTGGCACGACGCCCGCGACGCGCACAAAGCGGCATATCTGATTCACGACCGCAACTACAGCGACGCCAAAAAAATGATTGCGGAATTTGAGCGCGACGTTAAGACACTCGAAAGCCGCATGAATCCGACCGCCGCAAAATATTCGGCACATTATTGGAACGTCGACGTTGACGTCTACATTTACGACGACACCGACATCAGCGACGCAGAAATCAAAGCATACGCCGCCGCCATTATGAAATGCTTGCGCGGTGAATTCGCCATAACCAACGACGGCACGCCCGGCGACAGAGGATTTAGCTTTTGGGCGGACGACGCCGACCAAAGCGAACTCGACGACCTTTTGAGCGGGCTCGAAAAGCGCGGTTGTGTTATCGAATATCCCGACTGGGACGAACTCAACGGAACTGCCGAATAACCTTCATTGTTCGCTGAAGTTTTTGCCTCGGGGCTTTACTTGACAGGTAAAGCCTCGCACAAAGCCTTCACGGGCTGATTATTCACAGGTTTTAGGGAAGGAGTTTTTATCATGACTATCAGCAAAGCGTTCAAAAAAATCCGTGGCATTTTCGGCAACGTCACGCCGCGCACGGCGAAACGCACAATCGGCACGCCGACGCTCAAAATCGCAGTCACGAATCCGCAACCGCAACTGCCGACACGCGACGAACTGCACACGCGCACGGCTCAAATTCTGCACCGCGTTATTGAGCAAAAGCTGAACAACTTTATGGACGCGCTAAGTAACTACCGCAGTTTCGGCAATAATTATGCCCTTGCGTTTGACTTCGCGCTCGCTAACCTTATCGGATTCGGCATTAACGACGGCGACGACCAAGACGCTTTTTGCGCCGCGCTTGAGCATGCGGGGATTGACGCGGACGCCGTTGACGTTGAAGACGTTCCTCGTATTGCCGAACTCGCCGAAAAAATCAATAGCGGCGATTACACGTTCCTTGACGAAGTTTACGACGATGAAGCCTTCGGCGAATGGATTTATGACAAAATCGAAAGCAACGGCAGATACAAGCTGGGATTTCTTTCGGAGTACATTGACTTTGAACGGCTCGCACACGACACACGCGAAGAAGAAGGCGGCATGTACACAAGCTACGGATACTTTCAAATTGGCGAACTTTACTATTGATTGTCAAGAGACGACAGCGCAACAGCAAATAACCTCACTGAAGACCGGCGATTGTCGGGCGTGGCGACAAGTCACGTGGCGGGCTGACTACCCGCCGAAACGCCCTTCGGGGCGTCTGGGGAAGTCAATTATTCACCAAATTGGGAAGGGGTTTTTATCATGAAAACGACAAAAGAAAAGCTCGAAGCGGCACGCGACAGGGCGGAAAACAAAGCGGTTGAGTATTATTGCGAATTTGAAGACGAACTTAAATGGATTTATTTTACTACTAAGCCTATCTCTCGCTACCGCAACCGCAAATTGCCTGTACTCTATGATTTGTGGCAAGAAAACCGCCGTGCATGGAACGACGACGAACTTGCTTTTGTTGCCGAACTTGGAAGCGGCGGTTATCTCCTCTACGAAGAGGACGAAGACGAACCAAGCCGCCTTCAAGAATGCACACGCCGCGCCATTGCCCGCTTGAGAACGCTCGCGAAACGAATTGCTTACTGGAACGCCAAATACTGCGAACTGGATTTTGCCGTCGACGAATGTGACTGCTAATCATGACGCCGCCAAACGGAAAACCGCCTCGGTTAATCGGGGCGGTTTTTTTATGTTAAGCGGTTGCCCGCAGAATTTTCAGCATGACTATATCAGATATCGGAAAGTGCAACAAGATGACATTTCAAAAATTTTTCGTGCAATCTGTAGACGTGGCGGAGAGTGTATCTCATGCGCCGCGCCGTTTCCTTGAGCGACAAGCCCTCGACGTAGCGCAGGACAAGGAAGGATTGAAGCGGCGGACTGTCGACTTCGCGCAGAATGACTTCGGCAAGTGTTGACTGAACTTTTGGAAGTTGCCCGCGCAAATCCTCAAGTTCGCGTTCGGCGTCGACAATCATCAGCGCAATTCTTTCGACGCGCGACTTCGCCTCGGAGGAATGCGGCAAACCGTCAAGCACGGGCACAATATTATCCATGCTGATTCGCAACTCTTGAACACGACGCTCAAGGTTGCGGATTTTTTTTTGCAAGTCTCGTACGCTGTTCAAAGTTTCTGCCGTCAATTCAGTTCGCCGCCTTTCCTTAGCCTTTCACTTTATTTTTGAGCGTTTTGCCGGGGCGGAAAAGAACGCGTTTGTGCGCCTCAAGCTGAATGACTTCGCCCGTGCGGGGATTGCGTCCTTCACGGGCGGCGCGTTCCTTCACCTCGAAAGTGCCGAATCCGATAAGCGTAACCTTGCCGCCGTTGACGAGTTCGCCGCCGATAAATTTCAGCGCGTCGGAGATAACGCTGTCGATATATGCGCGTGCGTTCGGAGTGAACGTGCCGTGTTTGGCGGCAATGGCGTCAATCAGTTCCGATTTGTTCATAACAACACCACCTTTTTTTGTCCATATCAAGAATCGCCAATTTCTTTTTAAGCCCGAACTGCTTTGCGGCTTTGTACTTGCGTGCAAGTTTATTGTAGGCGTCGGGATTGCGGAAAGCGTCGACGCCGAGGCGGCTTAAATCTCTGGCGATTTGTCCGCGAATTTTAATCATCTCGTCGTATTTCAGCAGAGCAAATTTTTTGACTTCGGCGATAGTAACTTCGTCGGCGTCGCAGGGATTAAGCAGACGCAGAATTTTTTCCATTGGTTATCACCTCCTGCAGTTCGATATAAATATGCGGCTTGCCCTTGAATAACCAAACTTGTCCGTTGACTATTGCGGCGTCGTCGGTGAAGCAGATACCGTTCAAGGCGTCGCAGATAGCTTTGCCGTGATTGTCCCAGTCGCCGAAATTGCGCGAGGCGGGATTGCGGTTGCGATAGCATTCTGCATAGAATTTGACGTTGCCCGTAAGCGGAGCCCGTCCGTGCATGGCAAGTTTGGCGAAGGTCGCGAGCCGGTCTTTGTATTCTCGGTACCAAGCAAGTTCGTAACGTTGCTTGCCGTTAGAAGCCACGCGCGGAGCAGGTCGCGGTTCCATGGGCACGGTGAATTTAATCGCCGACATGACCGACAATTTCAAGGTCGTGAGCGACGTAAGCCAATTCATCATCACCGTTGGAAAGAATGAACGCGCCTTGAGAGTAACGGACGGGGCAACGTTCACCTTCGGAATCCTCAACGATATCGCCCTCGAAGATTTCTTTGCCGTGTTTGTCGCGAATGTCACTGCCGAGTTCGCAGTTGATAGTTTCAACCTTGGTGACGGGCAAGCCGAATTCGTTAATGACGCGCTGTCTGATTGAGTGTTTCATAATGTAGCCTCCTTAAGTTTGAGTTCGTCTAAGTTATAAAAACATTCGATGTCGGCACAGTCTTTGTCGGTTACTTGCCAAGTCAAATGCGCCTGCCACTCGTTGCTGATGAATTCGTCGTCGTCAAGCAAGATGTCGTCCTCGTAAACTTTTTTGCCGTTGGCGTCATGCCCGACAAGTTGAGCGACGCTGTTGGGTTTGACTTCGACGGCGGCAACGCGTTTGTCAAAAATAATTCCTACGCGTCCGCCCGTCATGTGAATCAAGTCGCCGTAAACATATTTGCCGTTGTCGACGCGCTTGCCGCGAAATTCAATTTCTCTCATGATTCAAGCCTCCTTAAGCGTGAGTTTCTTGAAATTGTAAGTGGCAAGCCCCGCTTTATTACGTGCGTAACTGCCGAGAGCGGCAATCCACTCTTCGCCGCTTGCGTGAATCAGCGTATCGCCCTCGTAGACTTCGTTGCCGTTAGAATCGTGCCCGACAAGTTGAGCGACGCTGTTGGGTTCGACTTCGTAGGCGGCAGTGCGGTTAGTAGCAATGCACGGTTCCCCGCAACGCCCTACGATAAAATACCCGTAAACCATTCTGCCTGTATCAACGTCGCGCCCGCGAAATTTAATTTCTCTCATGCTGTAACCTCCTGATAAAATCTGCGCGGCGGCAGGTGCTTAAAAATTTGAGTAAGGGAATCGGCTGTCGTGTGCGATTGTCAAAAAGCGAACGACGAACCGTGAAAACCTGCCGCCTTGCATTTGACTATATTTGAACGTCACAGGCGGTTAAATTTTCGGCAAACATTTTCGGAGGCGTTCACCTCGTTTCTTGAATTTTCAAAAGCCGCCCGTGCCGCACAATGCGGGATTAATCGTCGTCACATTCCCAACTGATATCGGTGTAGCCGTTCAAGAATTCTTCGACGCAGATTTTGTCGAATTCATCGCCGTAGAAATTGAAGATGATATCTTCGCTCACGCAGTCAATCAAAAGCGTTTCGGGATTGTATTCAATAAGTTTCCCGACAAGCTCAAAAACATCTCCGTAACCTAGTTTGTGAACGTCGATTTTGTATCGATACATGATTGAACCTCCGCTAAAAAACAAAGGGCGGACGGGGAAGCGCGGCAGAGCGCAACGTCCGCCCAATGAATCATTTCAAATTGACGGTGAATGTATCGGGCAGAAATTGAGCGTGAAGCCCGTCAATAATTTCGCCCGTGTCGGCGTAGAAAACGTTATCGCCGTCGGTGTCGAGTTTCGCCTTGAAGTGTTGCCAATCGACGTATTCTTCGACGTTGACTTTCAAGTACTCGTGGGCTTTGTGTTTGACGAAGTGTATTAAGCGTTCGTCGCGAGCGTTCGCTTCTTTGAGGTCGTCGAAGAAAAATTTGGGCGTTGGTTTGTGGAAAGAGAGCTTGCCGCTGGGCAGTTCCATGGAACGTTTTTTGCCGGTGATAGCGATTTCGGCGAATCGGCGCAAGTCTTCGGTGAGCGAAGCGATTTCCTGTCTTGCGAACGTGGTATCGTCGACGCAGATTTTTTGAGCGTCGGCGATTTTGCGTTCGTAGTGAAGAATCAAAGCGTCGCGTTGTTCCTCGGCGTGCTTAATTTGAGCCTCGTAATCGGCGATTTTAGCCAAAGCGTCTTCGGCTTGAGTGATGTCTTCAATCATGATTCGTTCTCCTCATTGTAGAAGTAGAGCAAGAGAATAAGCGCGGCGTTGAGGAAGCCCATGACGTAAGCGACACCGGGCGACGGTTCGTCGACAATCAGCGCGATAATTGAAATTGCCAACGTGCAGACGGTGACAACCGTCATGACGGTTTGCGGGTCGCCTGTGAATTCAAGCAGTTTTTTCAGCATAGGGAGCCTCCTTGAGCACGCCGTTTTTCAGTTGGCATTGGCAAAGATAGCAACCGTCCTTGGCGTAAGCAAAACTCCTGAACGACACGACGTAATCCTTGACGATATTTTTTTCTTCCCAAGTGACGGTGATTGTGTCGTCGTCGTAAATTTCTTTGCCGTTGGCGTCGTAGCCCGCGAGTTGCGCAACGGATTCGGGTTCGACTTCGTGCCACGTGCAGTTTTCGATGATGTAAGGCACGTCGCCACTTTCAGCGTAAAAGCCGAAACGATACTTGCCGCTAAGGTCGCGTCCTCGGAATTTAATTTCCTTCATGATGCCGCCTCCACTGTGAGTTCGATAAATTCTTTGGTGAAGTCGAGCGGTGCGCGGCGGAATACCGGCGTTCTGTTGCTCTGCCACTCAACGACAGAATCGAACTTTGCGATGTAGGTATTGCCTTGACTATCAGTGAGTTTGTCGCGCTCATAGACTTCGTTACCGTGCGAATCGTGGCCGAGGAATTGAACAACAGTGTCGGAGTTGACTTCGACGGCGGCAACGCTTTTGTCGAAGATAATTCCTATGCGCCCGCCCGTCATGTGAATCAAGTCGCCGAAAACGAATTCGTCATTGTTGACGCGGCGTCCGCGAAATTTGATTTCTCTCATGCTTGCACCTCAAGAATCAATTCGGATTGAACTTCGCCCGTAACGGGGTCGACGATAACGGGCGCGGACGCGGCAAGCGCGGGTATTTCGTCGTGCGTATAGATACCGTCGCGATTTTGAACGTGTCCGCCGTTGTCCACGTAGGTGAAAGTGTTGCGGTCGACAACGCTTTGGTCGCCTTGAATTGCTTCCGCCATTTCCGCCGAGAGTAAGCCGCCCGCCGTGAGCAATCTTTTCAGCACGGTTTTACTTGCCATTGCGTCAAAATTCGTCGTCCACGGCGAAGACTGCCAACCCTTATTTTTGTCCGTGCGATAACTTTGCGAATACTTGAGCGCGTGCGCCTCAATCTCTTTAACCGTCATGTACAACGTCTTTTCAAAGCCGTTGGTGAGCCGCATGTACGCCACGTAGCCGACAACTTCATCTGAAAGTTTTTCACCGATAATCGGTTCGCCCGTTATCGGGTGGAAACCGCGAAGTTCCCCGTCGTAGACTTTACCTGCGTGCAGTCTTGTATATTGCTTTGTGCGGTGGGCAAGCTGAACAAGTCCGCGAACGCCGATTTGGAAAGTAGCCTTGCCCTTGAACGGCACGATGTAAGCTTGTCCGAGTGACGGCGTGATTGACAGGTTGAGAGTTGCGGCAAGTCCCGCCGCGCCGAGAATACTGCGTGCGTCGCACGACTGCAGTTGACTGTTGCTGTTGTAGATGTTGAGCAAAGCGGAAGTGAAACCCGCCGCTTTTTTGCCGAGCACTTCATTGAAACGATTTTTGATTGTGTCGCTGTTGAGCAACGCGGGCAGATTTGAAGTCGCCATAAATTTTGCCTCCTTTGGTCGGGCAGGACGAAAATTTTACTTGCGCCCTGCCCGATTTCGTGATACCCTTTTCGCGGGTTATTTGTTGTTGCGCTGTTGTCAGCGCATTATTTTTTTGTCCGTTCCGCGTGTTTGCGGGCAAGAATTTCTTCGCGGTGTTTGTAGTAACGCCCGCGAGCGTATGCGCGGCGATAGGCGTCGTATGCGTCAATCGCGCAGTCGTCCGAGCAATAGTTACGATGTTTTCTGTCGGGCTTGAATTCCTTGCCGCAATGCTTGCAGAGTTTAATCACGTTTCCGCCCCCTTGCGCCGCCGGTAATTTTTGTTCGCGCGCTCAAGGCACGAATCGCGGTTTTCGTCGTAGTAGCGGCGGAAATATTCAAGGCGCGAATCGCGAATTTCTGCGTAGTAGCGGCGGTACCGTTCGCGTGCTTGCTTGCGATGTGCAAGTGTCGCACATTCGTCCGAGCAATATTTGTAGCGTTTGCCGTCAAGCAGAAACCGGTTGCCGCAGTACGCACAAATTTTGCCGCCGCTCATGACGCTTTCGCCGCCTTCGCCGCTTGAAGTTCGTCCCACATTTGGTTCCAGCGATTGAGCAAATCAATGTGTCTGTTCGTACTCGCGTGCCAACGTATTCTGTCGCGCGTATCGTGCTTGTCGAGTTCGTTTAACTTCGCCCAACGTGCTTTGTATTTGTCCCAGTTTTCCACGGACGTCGCGTAGGCAAGTTTGCGCATGATGTCACGCTTTTGGTCGCGGCGGCGCATACGTGCTTCGTAATGCCGCGCAATTTCTTCGAGCTGAAAGAGTTCGTGGTCGAGTTCTTTTTGGACGCGGTCGCGTTCTTCTTGCGTCAAGCCGATAAGAGTTGTTGCCAACATGATTAGTTCCTCCTTTGAATTTCCAGATACTTTTCGCGAGCTTCGGCGAATTTTTTTTGCGCCAATTCCCGCGTGTCGACGGGTTTTCTTTCGTGTTGTGCAAGCCGCAGTTCTTCCCACGCCTTACGGCATTCCTCCCGTGCCTGTGTAGCCGTCACGTTATCGCCTCCTTGAATTGCCTTTGAGCAGAATCGGTTTGCAGATAGCCCTGCAACGGTCGGCAATGCGTGAGCCGTTGGAACTTTCGCCGTCGGTGGCGTTGTCCAGTTCTTGCCGAATCTGTTCAAGCGGGTAGTTGCTCGTGATAATCGTCGTCAAGTCGGGTCTGTCAAACCGCGCGTCGATAATTGTGCAAAGCGTCGTACCGGCAAACTTCGTCGGTTTTTCCATGCCGAAATCGTCAAGGATAAGCAGTTCGGCGTTACAAGCGGCGTTGATGACTTGTGATTCGGTGAGTTCGCTTTTGTCGCCGAAGGTGTTGCGGATATCGGCAAGCAGTCGCGGAACTTTCTCGAAGACAACGCCCTTGCCCGCTTTGAGAAAATCTTTGGCGATAAGCGCGGCAAGAAAAGTTTTGCCCGTGCCGCAGTTGCCATAGAGGAACGCGCCCTGCCGCGTCTCAAGTGCCGACTTCGCGTAAGCAACGGCGGCGGCGTTTTCGGTGTCGACGCGATAATCGGCGTAGGTTTTATCGGCGTAAATGTCGGGCAGGTGCGAACTTTTCAGCAAACGCGCCAACGTCTTTTGCCGAGTTGCCGCCGCGTCGAATTCGCATTGCCCGCTACGAATAACCAGTACGCCGTCCTCGACGTTGATTGTCGGGATAACTTCCTTGCCTGACGTTTTCCGGCAAGGCAAGCCCTTGCAGTTCGCGCATTGAGCAATTTCGCGCTCCGCCGCAAGGATTTGTTCAATGACGTAATCGGGCTGTTCGCCGTAAAGTTTGGTGATTCGCGGACGTTCTCCGGCGATAATCTTTTCGCGTTCAGCCCGCCGCTTCACCATTCGTTGACGCGTCTCCTCGCTGACTACGAAGCTTGCTGATACTCTCGTAAATCCAGCTTGTGTCGGGTTCTTCGCCGTAATCGATTGTTGTTGCTCCATACTTTTCACCTCCTTTCGGTGCATATGTGCGCTTAGGTTGCGGATTCTTCATATCGTCGTAGATTTTCTTGAAATAGTTGTAGCGAAGTCGGGCGGTATCCTTGCTCCCCACGGCGCGAACAATCGCCCGGTGAACAAGCTCAAAGTCTTCGTTCGCCAACATTTCCAGTTCGTAGGCAACCGAACCCGTCAACTTAAAGCCCGTTTCATACTCCCAAACGTCGTGAATATCCATGTCGGAATTGTCACTGTTTACCGTCGAAACTTCCGTGATTTTTGAGTTCCTATTAACGCGTGCGTGTGTGCGTGCGCCCGCGCGTTCATCTCTATCATCATTTAAAGGGTTAAGGTTAGGGGTATAGGGGTCGCGCGCGCGTATATTAGGAACTTCAGCGGGTGCTCGGCAACTGCTCGGCAACTGCTCGGCAACTGCTCGATTGGTGCTCGGCAACTGCTCGATGACTGCTCGATTGGGCAAGAGTTTGTAGCGGGTGGTTTTGCCTTGCCGCGTCTCGAAGTCGATAAGCCCCGCGTTTTTCAGGCGGCGTCTTGCCTCGACAATCGTACTGCCGCTTTGAATGCCGGTACGGCTCATTAACTCACGGTCGGACACCGGAAGACTTTCGGGGAACCTGTGTTCGTCGAAGATTACGAAAAGCTTGTAACCAACGAGTTGCGTCAGTGCCGTCAAGTCGCCTTCGCCAAAGCGTGCGTTTAAGGTTTTCCAGCCTTCAAAGAATTCCATTCGGATTTGCCTCCTTTCTTGAGCTTGGTTTTCTCGTTCGTCGAAACGCTCTGCGCTCTTATGTTTCTTACTATTCAATCGCTGTCTGTTCGACGTTGAGGTTCAAAGGCTCAAGTCCAACCTTCGCATGGAAGGGCAGAGTTGAAACTTTGAATCTTCCGCCTGGTCGCAAGCCCTGTGCACGGGGTTTGCTTTCGGCGTCACGGCTTAATAGCGTCCGTATTCGCACCAATAATCGAATGCCGTCTTGTCGGGAACGTCGCACATGTCAAGTCGCGGGTCTTCGGGGTCTTCCCATTCGCACGTTTCCGAGTTCCACTCCTGATAGACAGTCGGGGCAATGTCTCCGCTTACGTAAAAGCTTGCTTTGTGGTCAAGGTAGTCGTCGCAGAGAATTTCGCCGTTTTCGATAACAACGGGTTCGCCGTCGTAATCCAGCGTGACATACTCAATCTTCGTCATAAAATTCCACTCCTCAATTCGTCGATGACGCGTTCATTCCAAAGGATTTGATAACCGCTGTGCCCGTTGCGCGCAGTGTCGGCAGAATTTCGGTAGCGATAAGCAACTGGAAGTTTTTAGCCGCCTCGTTCGACGCCTTCATTGCCAGCAGGTAGAATGCCGATTCGGGGATAAAGTACCCGTCCGCCGTTGTTTTCGCCACTTCTGGCGAAAAACCGAATTCCTGCAGATACTCGTTGACACGACGCCATTTGACGTATTCGACGCTGTAGTAAACGCCCTTGCCGACGCTCCGCCTCTTCAGTCTCATGTTCCCCTCCCAAAATTTTTACCACTAATTGGTTGTCAAGTTGGGTTTGCATTGATAAAATGCCCATGCGGACATTTCGTGCCCCATAGTTCGCGAAGGTCACTCACTCCAAGAACGTCCGCGATTCTGATTGCGGTTATTGCGTCCGGCACGCGGTGGTCGTTGCTGTTGATATCCGCTTCGTATCTTTTATACGTTCTAAGCGGTATGTTTGCTTTACCTGCAAACTGGGCTTGCGTTAACCCCAACAACTTTCTTCTGGCTTGTATGGTGTTGGTCATTTCACCTCACTCCTTTTGTATTAACAGTGTCCCGTTTAGTCCTGTTTTGCACATTATAAAAGGACTGATTGGGCTTGTCAAGGTAAGTTAAAAATTTTTTCCGAAGGGGGATTCGATTATGCCTGAATTAGTGACTCGTCTGGACGAATTAAAGTCTTCAAGAAAGCTTATGCAAAAGCAAGTTGCGGAAGGAGCCGGTATTCCTCTTCGCACATATCGACGTTATGAGAACGGAGAACGGGAGCCGTCTGCGTCTATCATTATTTCGCTTGCCGATTTCTTCAACGTGTCGACAGACTACCTATTGGGTCGCACGGACAATCCGCAGAGGATTTAACCTTTAGCCGCCTTCGGGCGGTTTTTTTGAGGAGTGAATAAGTATCTGCATGTCCCCGAAACCGTCTTTGAAAAATTTTGCGCGTCGTCGTCCAAAGGTACTTTTGTAAATAAACACGTCAAGCCGGTCTACCTTGAAGTACCTTTAACTAATCGGGAACGGCAAATGGTATCCCAATCGTGTCTTCAATCAACGATACCCTGTCCCACTCAACGATGATTCTTGCGTGCGGGTGCCACTCTTTTTGAAGATACTCGACGAGCGGGGTGCAGAGTTTTTTTATAAACTCGGCACGTTGTTCGTAATCAAAATCTTCGGCGGCTTCAGCAGTATCCTGCAACACTTGGTAATGTACGCCGTTGCCGTCCGGGGCTATACGGCAAAGAACTTGTTCGTTCATTGGCAGTTCCTTTCTCGCCTTCGGGCGGTTTTTCACCCAAGGTGCCCAATGCCTCTATGCCCATGCGCGTGTTTTGGAACTTGACGGCGGTCGGCAGTGGCTTTGAGTTCTTCGTAAGTCTTGCCGAAGACTTCAATTTGAGCGCGGTAAGTGCCGTAGTCCATATTGCAATCGGCGGCTTCGCGTTCCCAATCGGCAAGCGTCCGCTTGTGAATTGCTTTGGCAAGAGCGCGGGCAGTCGCCTCGTTGGCGGCTTTCTGAATGCGTGCAAGTTCGTAACTCTGCGAAACGGCTTTGTGTCCGCATTCCCGTGAGCAATATTTCTGCCCGCTGTTTTTCGGCTTGAATTCCTCCCCGCAAGTTTCGCATTTCATATCGGTACCTCAAAAGGGCGTATCGTCAGCTCCATTCGTAGCCCAAATCAAACGGTTTAATTTTTTCGACGATATTTTTCACGTGTTGAGTGAGGAAATTTTTTATATCGTCGTCGGCTTCAAATGCGCGTTCGATGAATTCTTCGGCTTTGGCGGTGCTTGCGCTTTTAAGTCCGCTGATACCGCTAATATAGTTACAGCCGTGATACAGGCGGATAAATCGCGCCACGTCGTTGAATTCTGCCGTAAACGGAATGCCTTTGAACGTGAAGTCGGTTGAATACTCCGTGCAAGTCGGGCAACCGTGATTGTCGTAAATCAGTTCCGATTTCCACGGCGCGAAGCTGAAATTTGTCGAGTTCATGTTGCGCCTCCTCAAAAGGGCGTGTCGTCGGGGTCGACGGGCGAACTTTCAAAGCCGGTATTGGTCGGCGACGGAGTTTGCCGCGCAGATTCATTGTCCGAAGAATCTTTCTTGCCGTCGGCGAATTCCGCCGTCTCGACAACAACGTCGGACGTGTAATGCTTCACGCCGTCTTTCTCGTATGAGCCTGTTTGTACGTGCCCTTCGATTAGCAGTCGCGTACCTTTGGCGAAATACTTGCTCAAAAATTCGGCGGTTTTGCCGAACGCCACGAGGTTAAAGAAGTCGGCAGAATCTTCCTTCGTAAAGCGGCGGTCAACTGCAAGCCCCGTTCGCGCATACGCTTTGCCGTCTTTGGACATTTGCAAATCAACGTCGCGCGTCAATCTGCCCATTAAAAATATCTTGTTCACAGAATCAACTCCTTTGGTTATCGCTCAAGCCCGCACTCCGCAGAGTGCAGGATTCAACGATAAGCGCAACTGTGATTTACGCAAGCAATTCGTGGAGCGGGGTAAGGTCACGATTAATTTCTTCCGCCTTGAGCGTGACGGCGGTGCGAAGCGCGTCCTTCTTTGAGGAGCCGAAAATCCTGACGATAGCTTCTGCGCGTTCGCCAATGTCGTCGAAGTCTTTTACTGTGATGACGGGGACGGTCGTCGTGCCGGTGTTATTCTCCATTTGTGTATCCACCTCTATTGATGACACAGTTTGATTTAAGTCGCTGCGAATTGCTGTAATCATACTGTCTTTTGTAGTCGTGACTGTGCCGGGCTTGTTGAATACTTCGCGGTTAAAGAATTCAATCAATCGTTCGGCTTCCATGCGGGCGTTGTCTCTGATAGGTTGATTGTGTTTCGCACGTGGCGTAGTCATAAGTGTCAGCCGAATAAAAGATTCTAAAATTGGAATTATCGCGTCTAAATTTGTTACGTAAGAAGTCCTGTTATTCGCGACTTGTTTGGTAAGCATTGAGAATCTTTTATTTTTGAATATAACGCCAAGAGTAGTGTCCAGCCCAAATGTGCCGTTAAATCCTAATGCTGAATAGATTTGCACAAGCTGAACATACTGCTTGTCGCCGTCTGACCAGATGACAATAGGTCTGCCGTTTGGTGCAATGAGTTTTTTGACTTCTTTAAGCTGATACGGATTTTGTTTAGTCATAGAATCACTCCTTTCAAAACGCTTAAGCCCGCCGTCCACCGCTGAACGGCGGGACTAAGCGTTTCACGATAAGGAGGTTAGTCAAATGCCGTGATGTCGCCCGCCTTTGTCAAAAGCTCCGGCAGATGACGTAAGCGGGCGTCACCATTTACAACCAACAACCCAAGGAAGGATTATTTAGCGGGCAGACGGAATCGAACCGACTTTAGCGAACCTGCGCCCGCGTGTTGCCGCCGATGACGGCGGCTTTCAGTTTTCAAAAGCGAGAGGGAAATATTTTGGCGACTGCCCGAATCGAACGGGCATATGCAAACCTGCGCCGCCGTGTTGCCCGCCCTGCCTATTCCCCGTTCGGCAAGGCGGTTATTTCTTTTCGGAGAAATCTACAGTTTAAGTTCGCCACGTTCGATTTTGTTAGCGAGGTGATGAAGTTCTGCGGTAAAAAGTTTCGGGTCAAGCGATATCGGGTCTTTGCTATACGTGCGCCACTCGTTGTGAATTTTCAGCAATGCCTCGCACATTTCGTTAAGGGACTTTTGCCCGAGGAATGATTCGTCTTTATTATTTGCGCAGGCAGCACAAGCTTGCAGAAACAAATGCGCTTGCAAGAATCTGTCGCTAAGTTTTTGCTGTTCGTCAGTCATGCTGTTTCCTCCGTGAATTCGTCCAAAAGGTTATTCAAGGCGTCTTGCCGGTCTTCAAAGGCGTTCCTGCGCTTGCGGATAGCGGCTTGAAGAACTTCGCGCGGACTTAAGCCGACGAGCGCGGCGAATCGTTGAACAATTTCCTTGTCGGTGAGGTCACGCGTTTGTGTCAGGGCGGGCGTGCTGTCGGTAAGTTCTTTGTATTGCTCAAGGTCGGCGTCTTTGATTGTGAAACTGTTGGTGAATTGGCGTTTGTTCCAGACGTGTTGTTGCTCTAAGGTTAGCGGATAACAGGTACCGTCGATTTGAGTGCGTTCTTCCAAGTCGCGCAATTTTTCGTAATAAACTCTGCCGTCCTTGAAGTCGACGACGCAGATAAACGTCGGAGCCTCGCTTATGTCTCGTGTTTTCAACTGCTTAACCGTGTCGGTATTTAACCAATAGCAGTGACTGTTGTAGATTCTTTGTGCCTCCGTGACGTAAATAAAGCCTTTTGTCTCGGCGCCCAAATCAACGCGAAAATGTTCAATGCCGCTGTACTTTTCTATGCTGTAGCCTGTCTTTGTAAAGAAATCTCGAACGATATCTTTGCAAAGCTCGTGGATTTTGTCTGCCAAATCAATCACTCCTAACAATATCCGTAAGTTTGCGTGGCTTGCCAAAAAACAGATAATCAATTTTGCCGTAGGAACGCGGGTCGAAGGGATTACGCTCGCCGTACCAACAACCGCGCATGACGCAATAGCAATCGTTATTTTTGCTGAAGAGGACGATTGAGCGGGCAGGGTTTCCGTCAATTAAAACATAATCGCCGGTACGAATGGCGTTGCCAAATTTGTCGGAAAAGCCCGTGTCGACACCGATTAAATTTTCACGACGGTCTCTTGCGGCGTCCATTTCCCGCCAAAGTCGATAATTGCGCGTGCGTTTGTTGTCTCTCAATTTCATTGCCGAAAACCTCAATAACCTCAAATTGGTTTTCCCCTTGTTGAAAGAAATTAGCTGTCAACGGATTTGATGAACCTGTCGATTAATTCTTTGAGCGACGAGTTACCTGCATACCACTTGCCGCGAAAGTAGAATTCGCGGACGTGGCATTGAGCGGCGTCGATATCCTCTGCCGGATTGTCAACGTTATGCTCCGCGATGATGAAGACGGCGGGCTTTTTCAGTCGGTTGAAGTCGTCACACATGCGAACCAACGCAAGCTTTTGTCCGTAGGGAACCTGCTTGCCTATGCCTTTAATCTCGAACAGGACGTAAGCTTTATCGTGCCACTCAATCAGCCCGTCGCAGTCGGTCGGCATTCCCTTTCCTGCAAGCCGAATCCCGCCGAAGTCAATCAGTTGCCGAGCACGCGCCCGATTCAGTATTTCGCTTTGCATTACGCGTTCCCCGAATCAGATTGTGAAGTAAGCCCAAAAGAACGCCGCCATGCCCACTGCGAATCCCGCCGCCAAACCCGCCGCCGCTATCTGCAGATATTGTTTAATCATTCGCTTTGCCTCCTAATGTCCACGGTTTTTTTCGTGGCAGTGATTTGACTTCGGATAACCAAAAACGCCGCTGTTCGGAATTGACGAAGTAAGGCGTCAATAGCCCTGCCTTGACGAAATCGCCGATAGTCGCCTTGCCGACGCCGAGTATTTGCGCCGCCTCACTTGCCCGAATCAATCTGTCTGCCGGAAGTGGCAGAATCGCTTTGTCGCCGAGTTCGCACAACGCTTTGATTAGCGGCATAATGTCGGCGGCTATCGCTTGAAGTTTCTGTGCCTTGCGTGTCAACTTGTCGAGCGCGTCTAAGTCCAAAGTGTTCAATGATTTACTCCTCTGCTATAATTCCCCAGAAAGGTGGTGATGTCGCTAGTCTGCAACGAAAGGGGGTGAAACTGATGACTGTTGCCGATAAAGAAATTGCGCGGGATATTCTCGTCAAACTGCTTGAGACAAATGCGCTATTCTTTGAACAATCTACCGCCACCATGTCGGTGGAAAAACGTGCTGAAGTCGAATCGCAGAATCTTCGGAGCGTTTGCACCGCTTACGAAACGATTCTGCGCACGGTTGCCGCTTCAAATTCCTAACTTCATGATTAGTTCAAAACATTCACGCACGGCGCGTATCTCGTCCGGATTTACTTCTTTGGATTGAGTTATTGCGGTTATTCGCGCAAAAGTCATTGATTTAAACATGTCACACAGCGCGATTCTTATTTGGTTAGCGTCTGGCTTAATCGGTCGTTCTGCCCCCTGCAGAGCGGCTGATTTTTTGTCTTCCACTCTCTCCCATCCTCCCCCGCCTTGTTTGCTAAGAGTGAACCTAATTGACAAAAAAAATTTGCTGTTGCTCTTCCAACGAAGACAAACCCAGCATTTCGTAAAGTTGAGCTATTTCGCTGGCTTTGAATTCGGTAATATTATTTATCTTTTGATGAAGCGCAAAAGCCGACAACTTAAGACGATTGGCGACTTCTTTCTTTGTTAATCCAGCTCGCCTAATCGCCATTTCGAGCATTAAGGTATTTGTCATACAATCGCTCCTTAGTTCACTTTAAATCTACATGCGAATTTTAATTCATTGTTCACTGAAAGTCAACAAAAACTTTATAAAGTAAAATTTAGTTGAAGTTTCCGCCGCGTTGAACTATAATTGACAAAACTTTATTTAGAGGAGGGCGAATTGCTATGCTGGAACTCTACAAACGAATAAAGAATCGGCGTGAAGAATTAAATATGACGCAAGACGCGCTCGCTAAAAAGGTCGGCTATAAGTCTCGGACGTCCATTCATAAAATCGAATTGGGAATAACGGACTTGCCGCAATCAAAGATAATGGAAATTGCAGACGCACTGGCAACGACGCCTGAATATCTAATGGGCTGGACGCCGAATGTTTCTAAATGCGAAAATGCCGATGAAGCAGAATTGGTTAACGGTTATCGCGCCTTGAATGGCGAAGGTAAGCAGTTGATAAAAAATATGATTGGGCAGTTGAATTTTAATCGGCTCCGTACCGTCGAAACTGACTTGCCAGCTATGGCGTGATTCGGGGGTAGCAATGCGGGCTCGTGGGGCTATGTTCCTGAAAGTTCCATTTTTCTTTCAAAATAACAAAAAAGCCCTCCTGCGGGAGGGAAAATTTAGAGAGGTGTTATGAGCAAGTCTGACAACGAAAAGAAAACACGTGGTAAATGTTGTCCTTACTACGACAACTGCACTTTGCGAATGCACCCGCTGTCTGCAACGGACAACCCGAACATGGCGGCGCATTTAGGATTTCGATTTTTGTACACTCTTATAGCGTGGCTTGTTTTGGGTGACAACGTAACGGAGGGATTTTTCGTTTCGATGTTCTTTTTTGTTTTGCCGGTCTTTATGGACTGTGTGAAGTTTACGCCTTTGAAAAAAACGCGAAAATGGATTAAAATGGCAGAAGTAGGGGCGACAGGTGCGGTGCTCCTTATAGCTGTGCTCGGAATATTTAACATATACACTCTGAGCAAAGAAACGGGGCGGTGGCAAATAAACGCAACAAACTTTGTGGTAGATTTACCGTCAGGAATTGATGTAGGTTGGATTTGGAAATTGCTCGCGTTGATTGTAGTGGTGACTTTTGTAGATTGGTTGTGCAACGACGCGAAGGTCGAGCGTATGATAGAACAATGAATAGGGGGCTGATTGTCGTGATAACGCAAAAAATGGTAATTACATTGATGATAATCTGCCTCGCAATTTGCATTGCAAGTATTGTGAAGTTTGTGGAAAGAGAACGCTTTACGAGATTTACAATGATACTTTCGATATTTATGCCGTTTTTACTTTTGATAATTATGGCAGATTTTTTTGTGCACATTTACGTAAAAAATTTTCATATTCTTACACTGTCTAAAAAAATTTTAGGTATACCCAGATTTGTATTTCATGCAATTCAACTTACGCCGTTGATTCATACGGCACTAATAGACGCGCTTTGTTACTGTTTCCAAAAAGAATTGAATACAAAAGGCTTGATTTTTAAATTTAAGCTTAGTATTCCTGCTCGTGTTGCAACCGAAAATTTACGTGAAAGAATATTTCCTACCGGTAAATTTGCATGAACAGAGCCCTCCTGCGGGAGGGAATTTTTTTAGGCGGTGAAAAAAATGGCGCAAGTTAGGACGCGCAAGCGCGGTAAAACGTACAGCTACATATTTGAAGCGGGCAAAATCGACGGCAAACGCAAGGTCGTCGAGAAGGGCGGCTACCCGACGAAATCAGCGGCATACAAGGCGGGAGTGGCGGCTTACAATGACTTCCTGCACGGCAATATCGGAATCACGAGCGAATCAATCACGCTGAAAGATTTTATGACTTCGTGGTTAGATAACGTCGTCGCGCTCAACGTCAAGGCAAACACAATGCAAAAATATCAGTCACTCTTTAAAAACCAAATTGTTCCCCTCTTAGGTAAAATGAAGGTACAAAATTTAACGCCGACAATGTTT
>Ga0310691_10000695_pt1 | contig 58742 bp, 54 predicted proteins | sample 176DNAGHGlowgp2_FD_203887 | JGI IMG/M metagenome (GOLD analysis project Ga0310691, IMG submission 203887) | Sheep rumen microbial communities from Palmerston North, Manawatu-Wanganui, New Zealand - 1766 DNA GHGlow gp2 (v2) (version 2) | ecosystem: Host-associated > Mammals > Digestive system >... | reverse complement strand
CATTTCTGGCATATCTATGTCAAGAAATGCAATCTGAACCGAATTTGTCTTTAAGAATTCAAGAGCCTCCTGAACTTCCCTGAACCCCGTCGCTTCCTGAATTTCGGGAATTTCACTTATTGTTTCCAGAAGGTCGCCAAGAACATACTTCTCATCATCAACACAAATTACTTTCATTTTGGAATCCTCATCGTAATTGTAACGCCTTTTTCGGGAATGCTGTCTATTTTGAATGTACCGTGAACAATCCTTTCAATCCTTACCCTGGTATTTGTAAGACCTATATGCGTACGGCTTCCGTTAAATTGGCCTTTGACAAAGCCTTTGCCGTTATCCTGAACCACTATGTTGTGGAAAGCTTCATCCGCAAAGGTATGCACAAGAATATGCCCGTCCTTTCTGTTTCTTACTCCGTGGCGCACCGCATTTTCTACCATCGGCTGAACTACAAGCGCCGGAACTTCAAAGTCTGAATCTTCTATGTTAAATTCAAAAGTGATGTTGTCAAAACGCAGTTTTTCAATCTCTGCGTAAGTCTTTGTATGCTTAAGCTCCTTTTCAAAAGGAATAGTTGTTTCAAGGCTGGCAAAATCCATGTTGCACCTAAGGTAATCTGCAAAATTTGTTATTGTTTTTGCCGCAAGTCCAGGATCTTCACGGCACAAAGCCTTTATTGTCGTGAGGGTGTTGTACATAAAGTGCGGCTGAATCTGGCTTATCATCACTTTGTTTTTGAATTCTTCAATTTTGAATCCAAGATTTACATGGATGTTAATGTAAAGAATGATTATTACTGCAAGAACAGACATATACATCAGAGAAAGTGAATACGAAGCGTTCTGAATAATTATTGTAATCAGCGGGACAATAGCCATCAGAATATACGGAAGCTTGATTTTTACAAGGATTTTAACGGTGCATGCATAATAAAGAAGCACAAGGCACACGATTGCAGGAAAAATGTACTGAAGATATCTATATTTTCCAGGAAAATACATGGCATTTGAAATAGTGTAATAAAAACCGAATTTTATGTTCAGAAATACGCTAAAATAATACGTTACTGCCGCAATTCTGATTCCATAAAGAACCGGCTTGGGAATGGAAGTCCTAATGTTCATTATCTCAATTTCAGAATTCCAGAACAGCTGGAAAATTATCCCTGCGCAGACTAAGAAAACGGCATTACTTACTATTAAAAGGGAATTGTAGGAAAGTTTTCCGGAGATAATCCATGAAATGCAGTCACAAAAGAGAATTAAATCCTCAAAAAAAAGCAACTGCTGAAAAAGAACCCTGAACCTGTTTTTCTTTTCACTGATAATTAGAGAGGCATAAAGGAAGGAGCATACGGCCATGCCGGTAAGTTCCATAGAAATGTTTGCAGCAGCTTCTATATTATCCTTTATTGTTCCCCCAGGAATCAAGTTAAAGAAATGAAAATGCTGGCAGCAGAATAACGCAGAAATAAAAAACACAAGTGTAAGGAAAAACAAGCTCCATCCGGTGATATTTTTTTCTTTCATACAATAAATATACAACATTTTGCCTTTTTTGTCCTACATCTGGCAACATCACTTTTTTATACTGTGACCATACTAAAGAAACAGAGGTTGCCACTAAAAGGGCAGCAAAGGAGTAAGACAATGAAACACGGTATTTTCTTAAAAATGGGCTTAATTGCAGCAGGATTGGGAGCATTCTTTACAGGCTGTTCAGGAGTATGCTCTGATTATTCTAGCAGGGAGGCCAGCATTGGCAACACCTCATCAATCAAAAACAGGGCGGCTGTAGAAAAGCTTGCCTACATGGGAGGTTCGGCAGTTTACAATGCAAACGATCCTTCTTCGACACAGCTTGCAAAAAATGCAGTGGTTGCAGTAAGACTTGGCAAGGTTGAAAAAAATAACCTTGGCGGTGGCTTTGTAAGCTATAAAAACTCAAGCACAGATTACACCCTCGGTTTTATTGAAGTTTCAGATGTCAATTCGGACTGCATTAGCTTTTCCTACAGCACCTTTGCAAATGATTCAAACTCATCTTCTTTTGCAGGCTACTTTATACTCAGAAACGGAGAAAGCTGCGACCTGAACGGTGACGGTGAAACGGACGTAAAGTACGAAAAAGGCCACAATGGAATAAAAAACACAAACTGGCTCACTTTCATCAACAACGAAGAAAAGGATACTTCATCACTTTTTGCTATTATCCCGGAGCAGTATGAAAACCGCACCTATCCTTCAGGGCTTATCGGAATCAACTCAGACGGACGCTCGGTTGTAACAAAGAATAACATAAGGACAAAAAGCCGTGCCATTGTTGCAAACATATCCTACGGTGATTATGTAATTGATTCTGATACAAACAGTTGCCAGATTTATGTAGGTTCACACATCTCAGGCCGCTCTGCCAGGTCTTTGAACGAAGGTGAACTTAAGGCTATAAATTCCGGTAAGTCGGAAGATGTTCAAAGCCTTTTGTTCAAGCCGCAGGAATTTGACGGAAGCTATTCAATTTCTGAATTGCTTGGTAAAATGCCTGCTTCAATTGTAACAAAGAGCTATGCAGAAATGTCTGTATTCGAAGCAGTTGGATACTTGAACAGCCTTATTGCCCGCAAGGACTTTATAGAAAATCTTGTTGCCGCTGAATCAGGAGACGCAGTGGAAGAAATCAAACAGCAGCTTGCAATGAAGCCGATTTCCTGCGAAGAAGAAAGAATCCTGTTCAACAGGCACTCACTTGCCTTGGTTTACCCAGATTTGTGCCCGGACTTTAGCCTTGCTTCAACTTCAATGAGCGTTGTATTCCCCTGGCTTTACGTTAGCTTTGGAGAGTTGCCTACAGAAGAAGAAATCGAAAACAATGCCAGCAGGGCACGCAGCATTGCCTCTTCTTCAAAGGCTGTTTATGCAGAGGAATATGAAAACTATCTTGCAAAAAGGAAGGCTATTGAAGAAGGTTTTAATAAACTTACAAGTTTTGATGTTGCACCATTGATCGGTTCAATTATTGGAAACGGACAGCTTGCAAGCCTTATGAACCAGACAAAAATCAGCCTTAAGGTTGGTGTTGACGGCAACTTAAGCATTGCACTCAGCAACATTAGCGCAAGAATGAAGCTTTGCGTACTTGCTTCTGTAGACATTCAGGACAAGCTTTCATACAACATAAAGGGAACTTCATTGTTCTCCAAGAAAAAGGGTGAAATTACTTCTGTTGACGACTACAAAAAGAAGTTCCCCAATTCGTCCATGTCTGAAGATGAAATCAAAAAGGTTTTCATGCTCGACGAAGATGCAGCAAAAAAGGAATGGGGAATCAACAAGTGGTACTTCAATTTTGCAAACGACGGACAGACGGTAAATACGCTCGGATGCATTTACCCAAGTGCAGATGCTAAAGACTTTCATGTAAACTTCCAACCGGTAAAGACACTTCCTATCGTAGTAACATTCGACGGAAAGTTTGACATTCTTGCAAAAATGAATGCGGTAATCGAATTCAAGAACCTTTATGCAGGCGGCATTTGCGTGTTCGGTTACGAAGTAAAGTTTGGTGCAGACTGGGGATTCAGAAATTGGTACACAGTTTTTGGAAAAAGAGTTGCTCCAAAAATTACCAGCTTCTACTTTGACTGCTATGGTAACGGAGAAAAAATAGCGGAAAGTGCTTCTTACTTTGGCCCAAAGGAAAAAGATGATTCAAAAACTTTAATTGGTGGCGGCGTAATGGCACAGATTATTCCTGTTGTTCAGATACGTGGCGGAATAGGAGTTGGAGGAGATGCCTATGTTGTTGAAGCAGACTTTACAGCAGGCGTTAAGTTTACAGTAGCAGCCCCGGTTGCAGGCTACATTGGACTTTCATGGCAGCCTTCAACAGGAGACTTTATGATGGTTGCGGAATCTGGAATGAACATAGTTTCAACACTTGACGTAGACCTTCAGCTGTATGTTGATCCGCCGCTCGTAAGCGCAAAAAGATGGCACAAAGATATTTATAAGATTGGAACGATGAGATGGCAGATTTACAAGCTCCGCACAGAGGGCTGGAATGTTGTCAAGAAAGAAGGATTCAAGGTTCTTGAATAAACCGTGTTTCAATAAAACTGAATGACAGTTTTGGCAGGTTCTGGAAGAGATTTTTCAGAACCTGCATTTTTTTTATAAGCTAATGTTTTTTGCGCCTTTTTTGTGGAACAATTTTCATCATGGAAAAGTTGCCATGGGCCTTTATTTCTTCGCCGGGTGCAAGGGCATAAATTTCTTCCGCCTTTACATCTTGGCCGTTCAGACTTCCGCTTCCTTCTATTATAAAAAGAAGGGTAAAATCTTCCACGCACCTTGGAGACGAGGCCTCTTCCGCACGGTCTTCGTACTTGTCTTCCACAAAAATCTGCTCAAGGGTAAAATATGGGCAAGAAAAGACACCGGGGAATGCGGAAACGCTTCTAACAGGGCTGTCCTTTATGCAGGCAATGGCCTTTTCCTCGTGGCACTCGCGCCCCCGCCCCCAGTCGTAGAAGCGGTAGGTTATGTCGCATGACTGCTGCACTTCCAAAAGCCGTAAGCCTCCGCCTATGGCATGGACGGTTCCAGAGGGAATGTAGATAAAGTCGCCCTTCTTTACGCTTACGTAGTTTAGGCAGTCCTGTATGGAATTTGCCTTTATTGCCTTCCTAAGCTCACTTGCGGTGTAGACTCCGTTCAGGCCGCAAACAAGGCGGGCATCTTTTTCTGCATCAAGCACGTACCAGCATTCGGTCTTGCCGCATGCATTTTCCCCCTCGTAAAGCCTTGCAGTTGCATCATCGGGGTGAATCTGGACGCTAAGCTTGTCGTTAGCCTGAATCACCTTTACCAAAAGGGGATAGCTTCCCCCGCAGAACTTTTCAAAGTCATCCTGCTTTCCGTTGGGATGGGTGGAGGCAATCCAAAGCTCGTAACCCCATATCTTGTCTGACTTTATGGCTTTTAGTGCAAGCATTTTGCCCCCCTAGTTCTGCCAAAGAGTGGCCGGATAGTAGCCGTCCGCAATCTTCTTTGCAATGGCAGCCTTTACAATCTCGCGGTCTTCTGGATAGGTCATTCCAAACCATTTTTCGCTCGAAGTAAAGAATTTTATGCTGCCCTCCCCGTGGCGTACAATGTCGCTTGCCGCAACAGGAAGAAGGGCCTCTGTCTTGGGCTGGTCAAGGGAAGTTTTCTTAAAGTTGTCCCAGTACTTGTGGAATTCCTCAAAAGCCTTAAGGCTAAAGGCAAAAAGGTTCATGCTAACCCATTCCTTGCCGGTAAATTCCACCTCTTTTCCTTCAAATTCGCTTATGATTTTACCGTTTACACGGCCAATTTTTGTGTGTTCGGTAATAGATTCAAGGTAGCCGTCCTTTACAGAGCAAACGCCCCTGCTTACGGTACCGCTGTCGCTCATGGTGTTGCCAAGAACGTAGCCAACCATTGCATGTTCTCGGGACTGGGGGTCAAGAGAGCCCAGGTATTTTCCAAGCACGTTGAATGCCTCGCGTCCATAATAGTCATCGCTATTGATTACGGCAAAGGGGGAATTTACCTTCTCCTCCGCACACAAAACCGCATGAATTGTACCCCAAGGCTTTGTCCTCTGAGCAGCCCGTCCTGCCTCCTCCGCAGTCAGAAGAGAATCCATGTTCTGGAAGACGTATTCTGCGTCCATATTGCGTGCAACGCGGTCAAAAAGCCGCTCCCTAAAGTCTTTTTCTATGTCCTTTCTGATGATATAAACAATCTTGCCAAAACCGGCATTTTTTGCATCGTATGCCGCATAGTCAAGCAGGCATTCTCCGTCGCGTCCAACAGCATCAATCTGCTTTACTCCGCCGTAACGGCTTCCCATGCCTGCTGCAAGAACTACAAGTGTTGGTTTCATTACTCCTACTCCCTTTTGTTCAATGTTATTTTATCTATTCTAACACTTGAAAAGACTAAAGGCAACATAAATAACGATTTTGTCTTTTTCTTCTTTTTGCGGCAGTTTCTTTTGCTAAGGGCTTTCCGGGGTTCCGTGGGTCCCTGCCCACTCCATTGCCGGGGTTCGACTGGGCTCACCCAACGGCAACGGCTTCGCCGCCCCTCCAATCCCGGCCGTGCCTTCTTTTGGGACAGAGCGTTTTACGTAGTCACGGAAGCATTTTTTATGATTTTAGCCAATATATGGCTTAAGGGTTATAATTTTTGTACCGTTGCAATAAATTGTACACAGGTGCGTGCCATCAATAGAACCAAAACTATTACTTGTAGGAAGATATGGCGAAAAGTTACATTCGTTTGAAGATGTGGTAAAAGAAAATTCTGCATCATCGTAATTACCATTTTTAAAATACCAATTGTAAGTACAACCAGGCAAATTTCTGCTCAATGACATGATATTGGTAGAAGTAGCGAGCACAACAGTGACATCAACACTTAAATTTGAAAGCTGAACATTTGCCGCATTCTCCTGACCGCCAAGAATTGTAACTTCATCGCTTACGCCAATCGTGCAACTCACAGGGGCGTAATCGGATCCTAGATTTTGTAAGCATACAACCCGCACTTTTGAGCCAGCCCTTATGCCGCCAAATTCCACTTTAATTCCAGCTGCGGGAAAATTATTCTCTGAAAAGGAAATGGTCTTTTTTGCCTCGTAGTCACCGGTTACAAAAATAGTCATCGTATCCGTAGGGTCTCCGATGTCGCGGGCAGCAAGCCTTTGGCAGACGGAGGACGGTATGTTAAGGCAAACACTGCCGTCTTCTTCTTGGTGGGAGCAGGATTGCATGAAAAGCGAAAGCCCTGCTGCAAGACAGAATTTAAATATTCTTAAAAACAAGGGCGGGGTAACTTTCATTTTGAGCCTCCAGGTGTTGGCGTTTACAATGTTTTCTTAGCCTTTATTATAATGCCAATCTTAAGTTTATCAAGGAAATTTTCTTTTTAAAAGAAGAGTGCCTAGTTTTTTTTGTACTTGCCCACCCGCCTAGCCCCGATTGGAAGGGTTGCGAAGCAAGACCGCCAAAGGCGGGCCGGAGCGACAGCGTAGCCCTGGAAAGCGGGTAAAAATGCCCTCCTTGGCATTTTTACCCGCAAGTTTTCCGTAGGAAAACTTGCCAGACACGCTGCCAACAAATGACGCACCATCCTTGGTGCTGCTTGTTTGCGTTTTTATGAAAAATGCCAAGGAGTCTGGACGGGCACGTAGTAACCGGACACAGTCAAACCATGGCCTGCGCTCCAGATTTTAGAAAAAAATCTATACGGAAGCCAGGGTTTCGAGCGCGAGTTTTATCATGTTGGTGAACGAAGTCTGCCTCTCTTCCGCCGTAGTCTCGCCGCCAAGCAGGATGTGGTCGCTTACGGTAAGGATTGCAAGGGCCTTCCTGCCGAATTTTGCCGCAAGGGTGTAAAGTTCAGCAGCCTCCATCTCTATTCCGGCAACCCCGTACTGGGACCAAAGCTTCCAGTTTTCCTTGTCATCGTAAAAGTTGTCGCTGGAGACGCAAAGCCCGACAAAGTGCTTTAGCCCCATCTTTTCCGCCTGAATGTCTGCCTGCTTTAAGAGCGAAAAGTCGGCTGCGGGCGCATAATGCATGCCGTTAAAACGCTGGGTGTTCATGGAGCCGTCCGTACATGCCGCCTGGGCCAAAAGGACTTCCCTGAGCGCCAGTTCCTTTTTTACGCTTCCGCAAGTTCCAACGCGGATTGCATTCTGAACCCCATAGAACTTAAAAAGCTCCGTCGCATAGATGGAAATGGATGGCTGCCCCATGCCCGTACCCTGCACGCTCACTCTTTTGCCCTTGTAAGTGCCAGTAAAACCGTACATTCCGCGCACTTCATTGTAACAGACAGGATTTTCCAAAAAATTTTCAGCTATGAATTTTGCCCTTAGCGGGTCACCGGGAAGCAATACAGAATCTGCGATTGCTCCCTCTTTTGCATTTATGTGTGTACTCATGACTCCATTATAACACGGAAGCCCGCAATTTAACAATCTGAAATTTCCCGTGTCCATTAATTTCTAAAAGCTCGCCGAAGGAGAATTTTTTAGGCTCTTGTTTCCACGCTTGTAAGGCAGGACGACAGGAACAAGGCTAAAGAAAGCAACCTTGCAATTAACTGTAGTTTATGGCGGAGCGGTATCTTCCCAGCCTACATTCAGCAACTTGAAGATTACACTTACAGTGGAATGAAGCAGGAAAATAAAAAAGGCAGCGCAGAACTTTGTGTGTCCCGCACTGCCCTTTATCTGCACCTGCAAAACAGGCACCTTACATGATGTTCTGAATCATTTTGATTAGAGGAGATTCCTTTACAGGAGCCTTCAAGTCTTCGCGGATAGAAGCACGCTCTGCCGCTTCAGCCGCATCGGTTGCAGGATTTCCCTTGTTGTCGGCAGCCGGGCGTGTGTCCGTAACAGCGTTTCCGTCCTTGCCCTGTGCCGCACTCTGGTCATCAGGAAGCTTTACAAGAATCACCTCGTCACCTGAATTAAGGGTGTCGTAAAAGCCCTTCTTTGTGTAGGTTCCTTCAGAAATTTCCTCGTTCACCTTGTCAATAACAAAGGTTCCAAGCAAATCCTTTTCGCTGTAGTAAACACCAGTTCCGCTGTCTGCAGTAAGAATCTTGCCCTGCTTTACAACGTCAAACTGGGCTCCCTTTACCATGCCATCGCTCTTTCCCAAGTCAACAAGGAGGGTGCCGGACGTATTGCGGATAACCTTTCCCCTGATTGGAAGAATGTCAAGAACAGCCTGGCGGAAGCGCCTTAGGGACTTTGCAACGCGGTCGTTTCCTGTGCGGTAGACGTGGATTTCCGTGGTCTTTGTTCCAGTCCTTGCTGAATAAAGGGTTGCGTCAAGTGAGAACGAGCGGTCAGTCTCCTGAATGCTAATGATTGCAAAGTAGTCGCGTCCACCTGTGCGGGCAAGACGGAATGCCTCTGCAAAGCCTTCAACAGCCTTGGCCTGTACGTTTACGGACGTGGAAGGAATGCCGTTGAACAAATCCTTTGCCGCGCGGGAAATTACCTGCTCTGCATCAGCATGCAAAAGCTGAACAGGAGCCTTCTTGTAGTATATTCCAAGGTTCCACCTGGACTTGTCAAGGTAGAAGGGGTCTACATTCCACTTGTTTGCAAGGTTAGAAATCATAAGGCTTTCAAGGGCCTCTTCCGTGTCTTCGTTCTTAACCTGCTGGTCGCTCTTCTTGCCGGGATTCATGTAGTTCTCGCCAATGAATTTAAGCTGGTTCAGGTAAAGTTCGTAAAAACCGTCACGCTCAAGCATGTTTGCAAACTTCTGCCTTGCAGTTGAATTGAGCGGGTCTACGCTAAGGGCCTTCTGGTATTCATAGCGCTCGCTGGGGCCGTCAAAGCTGCGCTTAAATTCCGCCGCCTTGGATATATGGAATTTTGCCCAGTTGGAACGTCTTGTGTCTTCTATATTAAGCGAGTCAGAAATCTGCTGCTCAAGAGCAAACCGCATCACCTCGTCATAGGGGTCTATGCTAAGGCCTGTGGTAAAAGTGTTAAGTGCAAGCTGGGAGTTGCCAAGCTTTGCCTGTGAAAGTCCCTTTAGGTACCATGCGGTGCTAAGGTTGCGGTTGCGCCCAATGCGGAATTCGCAGAGGTCAATTACCTCGTTGTATCTTCCCTGGGAATAAAGGATCTGGGACAAAAGCTCGTATGCCTTGTCGTAATTGCCGCGAATCTGGACTGCGCTCCTAGCCCTGCGTTCTGCTTCCTGAAGGTTTCCCCTCTTTGCGGCAAGATAGGCTGCCAGGTAATGAACTTCCGCCTCTGAACTGTGGTATTCAAGGGCCTGGTTTACATAGCGCTCGGCAACAGCATCCTTTCCTTCTTCAGAAGTAACAAGTGCCAGGCTAAGAAGGGCCTTGCGGTTGTTTGCATCGCGCTTAAGTGCGTCAAGGTAGCGCTTTTCCGCTGCAGAAAGGCTTCCTCCGTAGAGGTCTATCTCTGCAAGACCAAAGCGTGCGTCTATGTCGTTGGGGTACTTTGCAAGAACACCGTTAAAGACGGTACGGGCTTCGCTAATCTTGCCAAGGGCTATAAGTGCCAACCCCTTAAGGTTCTGAACCTGGGTAAGGTTGCGGGAGTATTTTGCTGCGGTGTCGGCGTACTGAACCGAAAGGTCATATTCACCAAGACAGAAAGTACACACTGCAAGGTTGTACCAAGCGTCCCCATACTGGGCGTTCATCTGAAGCGCTTCCTGGTAGGTCTCTATGGCACCGTAGTAGTCTTCCCTCTGCTGCATGGCATAAGCCTGGTTGTAAAGAGAAACTGCCGTCTTTTTTACCTGTGCCCAAAGCGGACAAACCATTGCCGCCAAAGAAAGCGCAAGCACCAAACGAGCAAACTTTTTCATGTAAAACATCATCAAAATTCCCCCTGAAAATAGCATCCGCCCCCTATGGACAGACGCTAATCTAGGTTGCCCCTAAAATTCAACTTTTAGAAACTCCCCTTTTATTTCCCACTGTAGATTCAGCTATTATCCTTTTCCTTTGATTTTCGTAAAATCACCTTGATAACATTAACTTTATGGCCTTCCATTTCCTGAACTATAAAATCCCAGTCGTGCCATGAGACTTTTTCGAATTTTACAGGAATTTTACCGAACAAGTCAAACACAAAACCGCCCAGGGTGTCAAAATTTTCCGTCGGGAAGGTTGAATTTATGGTCTCGTTCAAGTCGTCAAGGCTTACGCGGGCATCGCAGAGCCACACGTTTTCATTCAGGGGAAGAATGTCCGCCATTTCGTTGTCAAATTCATCCTGAATGTCGCCTACAATTTCTTCTATTATATCTTCCATGCAGACAATGCCGCTTATTCCGCCGTATTCGTCAATGGCAAGGGCTATGTGGATGTGCCTTCTCTTGAATTCGCGGAGCAGGCTGTCTATCCTCTTGCTTTCTGGAACAAAATATGGCTTACGGATTATCTTTTCCAGGTTAATTTCTTCGTGGCGGGCAAGAACCGCAATCATGTCCTTTACATACAATACGCCAACAACATTGTCTATTGAAGTTGAATATACCGGGAACCTAGAGTGGCCGCTTTCCGTAACCTTCTGCAAAAGCTCGTCCTGGGGGGTGCCAAGGGCTATAAAGTCTACGTCTATGCGGGGAACCATTACTTCCTTTACAGTTGTCTCGGACAAGTCCTTAACGCCCTCTATCATGTCGTTCACTTCTTCCGCAAGAAGCTTTGACTGAAGGGACTGCTGTTGCAAAGGCTCCCCTTCATTTGAAGAGCCACTAAAACTTTTATCCTGCTTTTTCTTACCAAAGCCAAACATTTCTTATAATTTCCTTAAACTAATTAATAATTTTTTCTTCTTTCAGCTGAATCAATATCTTCTTCTGAATCTTAAGCATCTCGCACACAGGTTCCACACCCTCTTGGACATGCTCCTCCCCGTGGTCAAGGCCGTTCAGATGGAGCAGCCCGTGCACGATAAGCCTTTTTAGCTCGTCATCCTGGTCAGTGTTAAAATACTGGGCATTCACCGGCAGGGTTTCCAGGCTGATTGCAATGTCTCCTGCGCAAAACCATTCATTCCCCTCTTCGTCGGTATAGGAAACTCCGTCCTCAAAACTTAAAACATCTGTGGGAGCGTCTATGTTACGGTATTCACGGTTCAAATCCTTTATAAAAGCGTCCGTGCAGAACAAAAGCGACACTTCCTCTCCTTCATAGCCAGCGGCTGTCATGGCCTTTTGGGCAAACTGCTCTGCTTTGGAAAGCCAAGAGGGTTCTTCCATTCCGTCTTCCACGGAAACAAGTATTCTGTTAGGCATAGGTCTTGTCCTTTTCGTCCGACTTTGCAGACTTTGAAGATTTTTCTCCAGACTTTGAATTCTTTCCTTTTTTTGTCTCTTTTTCGCCAGGTTCGTCTGACTTTTCTTTGGACGAAGCCTTGGAACTCTTTGCAGAAGGCTCTTTTTTCTCCGGGGTTGATTCACTTGCCTTCTCTACTTCTGCCTTTTCATCCTTTTCTTCTTCTTTTGAAGGAGCGGCATCAGGGGTTTTCTGAGCACCAGCGGCAGAAGCGTTGTCCGGTAGTCCTGTGTCCGGATCCTTCTGGTCTGGATACTTTATGCGGCTGTGGTAGTAGCCCGCGAGAATCTGCACAAAGGCATCTTTTACAAGCTTTAGGTCCTTGAAGGTAATTCCGCAGTTGTTAAGCTGGTTGTTTGCTATTTTTGAGTCCACAAGTTCCTGAACGAATTTCTCGATGCGGGAGACGGAGGGCTTTGTTAGGGAACGGCAGGCGGCCTCCACAGTGTCTGCAAGCATTACCACTGCGCTTTCCTTGGATGAGGGAGGGTTACCCGTGTAGGAATAGTCCTCCGGGTTAACGTTGGGGTCCTTTTCCTTTGCCGAATTGTAGAAGAAGGAAATAACCTGGTTTCCGTGGTGCTCGCGGATAATGTCTATGATTCTGTCCGGCATGTGCAGGGCCATGGCTGTCTCCACGCCTTTTTTTACGTGGCTCCTGATTATGCTTACGGAAAGAGACGGGTTAATCTCCTCATGCAGGTTTGTACCAGTCTGGTTTTCGGTAAAATACTCGGGATTGTCCATCTTGCCTATGTCGTGGTAATAGGCTCCAACCCGCGCCAAAAGACCGTTTGCACCTATCTCGTTGCAGGCGGTTTCTGCAAGCTGAGCCACCATCATTGAATGGCTGTAGGTTCCGCTTGCATTTACCAGAAGCTTTTTCATCGTCGGGGTGCTAAGGTCGTTCAAATCCATTAGGCGGAAGACCGATGAGGTGTTCAAAAGCAGCTCTATTGGCGTAAGGAAGCCTAGGCAGAGGATTCCCGAGAAGAAGCCGTTGAATGCTACACCCGGCAAAAGGGCAAACATGTCGCCCAGCGGCGAATTAAAGGCTATCTTTAGCACGATAAGGAAGACGCAGTTTAAGGCGCTCTGGACAAAAGATGCCACTAGCATGTCTATTCTGCGGTTTATGCGGCGAACTATGCGTGAGGCTGCAAGTGAAGAGGCCATTATATACAGGAAGGGAAGCAGCTGGCCACCGGCTGCATTCAGAACGCTGAAGGAAACCAGAATAGAAAAATAAACTGCATTCCTCTGGCCAAAAAGGATTGCCACAAGGAAGACAAAGAATATAGCCGGGGTTGAAAGAGCAATCAGCATGGAAGACTGGAAAGGCCCCTTGCCCGCAACAAAAAGCGCGGAACCGTATGTAAGCACAAAGAAGACGCTGCCGGTTATCTGATCTTTAAGCGGAAGTGGATAGCCAAGGCATGTCGTTCCAAAAAGGAAGAAGAACATTGCACTCAAAAGCATCATGAAAAGCACGGTGTCTGCAAAAAGCCTGTAGTCTATGTAGGCGGGGGCTTCTGCCATGCGCTTGAGCTTTGCATACTCCGCCTCGGTGATGGGGAAGCCCTTCTTTATAATCTTTTCTCCCTTGGTGATTGAAATTTCATTTTCAAAGTCTGCGGGGATGGACTTCCTGGCCACAATGTCGCGGTCGGCAACCTGGCCAACCTCATATTCAGTCAGGGACTGCGAGGAAACAGAATCAGACGTTGCAGTATGCAAAAAAGAAAGCAATAGTGCACAGATAAAGGTCACGATGAATACAATCAGCTTTGCGATGTTTTTCCTTACATAGGAAGAGATAGCCGAGAAAGTATCGCTGAAATAGTTATTCTTATTGTTCTTCTTCATTTTCGTACGCCTGGATTATCCGTTTTACAAGGCTGTTGCGGACTACGTCCTGGGAGCTAAGCTCCTTGATTGCAATGCCCTGCACGTTTTTTAGCAATTTTACCGCGTGCAAAAGCCCGGAAGGAACTCTGCGCGGCAAATCTATCTGAGTTATATCGCCGGTTATAAAAACCTTTGAACCTTCGCCCATACGGGTAAGGAACATCTTCATCTGTTCAACCGTGGTATTCTGGGCTTCGTCCAGAATAACAACGCTGTCGTTAAGCGTGCGACCCCTCATGTAGGCAAGGGGTGCCGCCTCCACTATTCCACCCTCAACCATCTTTCTGACAGTCTCGCGGGGAAGAATGCAATTCATGGCATCGTAGAGGGGTCTTATGTAGGGGTTGAGTTTGTCCTCCAAGTCTCCGGGAAGGAATCCCAGGCTTTCCCCTGCCTCCACAACAGGACGAGCAAGTATGACGGAACTTTTCTGGTGGCTCAGGACAAGACGCAGAGCCTCCGCAACGGCAAGGAAAGTTTTGCCGCAGCCCGCAGGCCCAATGGCAAAAACCATGTCAAAGGATCTCATGGCATGGACAAATTCAGCCTGCCCCTTAGTGCGGGGATAAACCTTTCTTACCCCGCCCGGCACAGAAACCGAGCAGCGGTCAAACAGAGCCCTGTCCGCAGAAGAAACTCGGTTTCCGCCAGCAGAAGAAAAATCGCTCAGGTCTGCGTTTAGGATTGAGCGCACCAAATCCGTATCGGTAAATTCATCCTGACTTTCAGAAATTTCATCGAGGATTCGGTCCACTATAAAACGGAATTTCCTTGTCTTGTCTTCATCCGCACCGTCAACGGAAAGCTCGTTTCCGCATGCAAAGACACTTGTCCCCAGGAAGGATTCTATGAGTTTCAAGTTGCTGTCATTCGTCCCGCAGACCCGCTGCAAAATGCCGCTGTCAGGAACAACTATAGTATACGCTGACACTTTCTTCTATTGTAATATACCATACAATGTTCAGTCAACCAGGACAAGAAGGTGGTCAAACTCCGGCAAATCACTTGAAGACTCCACGGGGTATTCGTTAAAGGTAAAATCCCATTCAGGATTCTTGTCTTTAATGGTAGAAAAAAGCTTTTCCCCCATCTGTATTTTCTGCACCGTTTTTCCCGAAAATGCAGCATCCACGAATTCCATGTCCAAATCTGCAAAGCAGGCTGCAATTTCCGGGGTTAATTCCGTTATTCCCATTATCTACCCGTTTCCACAAATTCATCATCATCGTCTTCGTAGATTATTCCATCGTCAGAAGAAGATGAAGAAAAGCGTGACCCCTTTAAAACGTCCAGTGAACGCACGATGCGAAAGCCCAAGTCTACACCGCGAACTTCCGGAGCAGTGCTTGCACGGTTGGTGTTGCGGCAGAATACAGCGTCGCTTGCGATGGAACCGCCCCTTCTTATCTTACGGCCGGTAATGCCGTCTGTTGCTCCAAGGGGATTGTCCGAGTCGTTAACGTTGTAGTTGCCGTACCAGTCCCAGCACCATTCCCAGACGTTTCCGCTCATGTCGTAAATGCCAAGGCAGTTGGGAGCCTTTAAGCCTACGGTATGGGTTTCTCCGTCTATTGCATCTGCATTCCAGGCAACGTTTGTTACCGTGGAACTTCCTGAATAAATTGCGTCATCCGCTTCTTTTCCGCCCTTTGCGGCATATTCCCACTCAGCCTCTGTAGGAAGACGGTAGCCGTTGGCGTTAAAGTCGCATTTTATAGAATTCCAGATGGCCTTTGAATCTGATGAGGCATCTATGCGGGGAACAGTACCCCATTTTTCCGGGTCAGCCTCGCCATTAAGCGAATAGGCTGGCTTGTAGCCGGAGGCAAGGCTTAGCTTGTTGCAGAATACTATGGCATCGTACCAGCTTACCTCTTCCACAGGACGCTTGTTGCCCTTAAAGTGAGAGTAGTTCTTTCCGACGACGGCCTTATACTGGGCCTGGGTAACTTCTGTCTTTAGTATGGAAAAAGTACGGACGCTTACCTCGTGAACCGGGGATTCGTTGTTTTCGCTGCCGGAGCTTCCCATTGTAAAGACTCCGCCGTCCACCTTAATCATGTTTTCTTTTATTTCCTGAACAACACCGCTTGCCTGAGAAAAGGCTGTGACTGAAAAAGCCAACAATGCTGCCCATACTGACATTTTTTTTATCTTCAACATATTCCTCCGTGAATCTGCTGTCAACAGACAACACTCCTTAAATTATACCACCATGGACATAAGATTTCAACTAAAAAGTTGGCGCTTGTAGAAGGCAAGTGCAAATATTAATGAAAGTTAGCAAATTTAAATGTTAACACGAAAGCACTTCCATTCCCGGCTGAAAACGCGTCAAAAAAGCAAGGGTTGTTTACAACCCCAAGCGCAGATACAAGGTATCTGACTCCCTTCGGGGCTTGAAGCTACGCTGCCGGGTTCGCTCCGCGCAAATGCTTTTTTGCCACGTTTTCAGCCTCCATTCCAGTGCTTTCTTACTATATTTTTTACACTACAATTATCGAAAACCAGTATTTGCCTTCTACATCTATAAGGACAAGGGGAAAATATGGTTTATCAGACGGATTTGCCTGGGAGCTGCACACAAAACTGACTTACATGCATATCAGTTTACATAAGCTACTTTTTACATTAATATGGCATTATGAAAGTTATAGCGGAAATTGGGACAGCACACGGCGGTAATATAGAAAAAGCGCGCGCCCTTATAGACGAGGCGGCATCCTGCGGGGCAGACATAATAAAATTCCAGTGGGTCTATGCAGACGAAATCCTGCACCCGGACACGGGCTTTGTTAACCTTCCAGGGGGAAGCATAAGGCTCTACGACCGCTTTAAGGCACTTGAAGTTTCCCCTGACTTCTTTAGGGAATGCCTTGAATACACCCACCAAAAAGGGCTTTTGTTTGCATGTTCACCCTTTGGACTGCGCTCCCTGGAAGAACTTGCCTCTATAAAGCCCGACGCAATAAAAATTGCAAGCCCGGAGGTGAACCACATTCCGCTTTTAAGGGCATGTGCCTCTTACTACGGAAAAATCCCCATTATCCTTTCAAGCGGAGTTTCTACCCTTGGAGACATAGAAAAGGCCATTGCCCTGCTGACTGGCGGAAAAAAGCTTGGCAAAGAAGAAAATGGCATGGTTCTTCCCCCGCTAACGCTGCTCCACTGCATTACCTTCTACCCCGCCCCGGAAGACGAATACAACGTGCGCTGTGTGGACACTTTGCAAAAGATTTTCGGCATACCAACCGGCATAAGCGACCATTCGCTTGACCCAGTCCTTGTGCCAGTACTTGCTTCTGCAATGGGCGGCAGCATGGTGGAAAAGCACATTACGCTAAGCAAAAAGACGGACGGACTTGACGACCCGGTGGCACTGGAGGCTGACCAGTTTAGCCAGATGGTGAACGCGCTAAGGCAGACAGAGGCCATATTCGGCAGGTTTGGAAAAGACTTTGCGGCCGGGGGAAATTGCATTACAAACGCAAGGCTTCTTTCTGACGGAACAATACTAAGCACATCCCAGGCAGAAATAATCCGCCAGATGGAAATGCAGTACGGAGAGGAAAAGGTTTCCCGCGTGCTTGGTACAGGCGTAAAAAAGCTTGCCCCAATAGAAATACAGAACTACGGAAGGACAAACCGCTCCCTGCACTACACTTCTTCCTTTGAAAAGGGGCACAAAATAGAAGGCAAAGACATTGCGGTTCTTAGGACGGAAAAGGTTCTTACACCAGGAATTCCGCCGGAATTTCTTGAAACGGTAACTGGCTGCGTGCTTCAGAAGGACGTAACATCTGGGAATGGAGTGAACTGGCAAGATTTGTTGAAAAAAAACTAGGACAGAGGGTAAAAGCAGATGGATTATAATAAATTAAGGGAAGAACCTTTAAAAAGTGCCGTTCAGCAGGATTATTTTAAAGCATACAAATATACACAGCTAGGAAATATAGATTTTGTAATTGCAAAGCATAATACCGAAAAAGGAATGCATTCGCTTTTTGAGGAAGAAGGAATAGATGGCAGCATAAAATCTATTCTTTGGGCAGAAGCAAAACAAGGTACAAATCATGACATATATGAAAGTTTTGTTCAACTCATCCTTACAATAGGAAAAGAAAAAACTTTTGAAAAATACCTGCCGCCCAAGTATATAGGTGCTTTTGATGCAGAAAAATTTGCATTTATCGAATATCACAGCATACAGGAAGTATTTTACCAGAACGACTTTAACTGGAATGTAACACCATCTAATCATGAAACAAAAGAATTTAAGCAATTACATGAGCTTTGCGAGAATAGTTTGCAAGAGAATTCGATTCTTTTTAAATATGAAACACAGGGCGCAGAACTAAAAGAATTCATTAAGCTGAATTTTAAAACAGATAAAGATGTTTCTGAAAAAATCAGCGTAACAAAAAATAACTTTACATTTGTCTTTCAGCGTTGGTCAGAAGTAGTAAAACCTACAATTAGCGTAGATTGGGAAAAAGCAAATAAGGCTGGTATTATTAGTGCAGATTTCTTTTTGGCAGATTTGCTTTCCAGTGAAAACGAATCACTTAAAGATTCGCTGTATGTTGTTCTTAGAAAGACAAAGTATGAACTTGCGAAGAAAATTGACGATTTAGGATTTGAAACTTCAATGTCAGTAGGTTTTAAGGATAAGCAAAAAGCCTATAAAGAATTCTGGTCAATTTATAGCCGTCCCCCAAAAGAAGAGTATTGGGATTATATTATTGGTCGCCGTGATTTACTTGTTCCGCAGGATATTCGCGAGCGCAAAGGCTCTTTTTTTACACCACAAATTTGGGTAGAAAAAAGTCAGCAGTATCTAGCTGATGTTTTAGGTGAAACATGGCAGGATGAATATTACATTTGGGATTGCTGTGCTGGAACAGGAAACCTCTTGAACGGACTTACGAATTATAGAAATGTTTGGGCAAGCACATTGGACAAGCAGGATGTTGATGTAATGAAAGACCGCATTTCTAACGGCTGGAGCATGTTTGAAAACCATGTATTTCAATTTGATTTTTTGAATGATGACTTCTCAAAATGCCCTCAAGAGTTGCAGGATATTCTTAATGATGAAGAGAAGAGGAAAAAGCTCGTGATTTACATCAATCCGCCCTATGCGGAAGCGGCAACTACAAAAACGATTTCAGGTACAGGAGAAAACAAAACGAATGTTGCAGTTACGCAAAAAACTTATGAAAAATATCTTGATAGTATTGGTATTGCAGGAAGAGAACTTTTTGCCCAATTCTTCATTCGGATTTACTGCGAGATAAGCGGTTGTATTCTTGCGGAATTTTCAAAATTGAAAATGCTCCAAGCTCCGAATTTTGATGGATTCAGAAATGTATTTCGTGCAAAACTTGAAAAACTGTTCGTTGTACCTGCAAAGACATTTGATAATGTAAAGGGGAATTTTCCGATAGGTTTCTTTATTTGGAACACGGTTCCTTATTCTGGTAATAGTAACGAAACTAGTTCGTGTAGCAATATTTTTTCTGTTGATGCTGATGCATACGATGAAAATGGAATTTTCTTACAAAAAAGGACATTTACGACCATTTCTGATTTCAAATCTATAAACGACTGGATTATCACAACAAGAAATCGGACTGATGAAAAACCAATTGGATTTATGTATGCAAATGGAGCAGACTTTCAACACAATAGTTTCAATTATATTATAAATGATAAAAGTCAGCTTCCTCATCCGCGTGGAACAGTTGTATCAACAAAAAATATTTTAGAAATAGCGATTTACCTTGCAGTTCGTCATTGTATTGAACAATCTTGGCTCAACGACCGTGACCAGTTTCTTTTTCCAAAAGATGACTGGCAGAATGACCGTGAATTTCAAAGTGACTGCATAATTTATACTCTTTTCCACGGACAGAACCGCATTTCTTGTGAGGAAGGTGAAAATCATTGGATTCCATTTACCGAGCAGCAGGTCGGCTGCAAAAAAGCGTTTAAATCAAACTTTATGAGCAAGTTTTTAAATGGAGAAATTGAGTTCAAAAAATCGGATGATTTGTTTACAGAAAATCAAACAGAAAAATCTGAAAAAATTGCTTTATCAGCTGAAGCACAAGATGTCTATGATTCAGGTCTTGAACTCTGGAAGTATTATCATACACAACCAAAGGCAAATCCAGATGCTTCTTTCTATGACATCCGTAAATTCTTTCAAGGTGAAACAAAAGGCCGCATGAACAACACAAGCGACGACGAGCGGTACACCGGGCTAATCGGCGACTTGCGCGACAAAATGAAGCTCCTTGCAAAGAAAATAGAAGTGAAAGTCTACGAATATGGTTTCTTGAAATAGCCTACTCATAATGGCCTTTGCAGTTTGCAATTATTATATTTTCTCCGTCTTGTTTATAAACTATGCGGTTTTTATCGTCAATTCGGCGGCTCCACCAACCGCTTAGGTTGTCTTTTAGTGGCTCAGGTTTTCCTATGCCAGAATAGCAATCGCGCTGAATGTCTTTTATAAGTGCATTTAATTTTTTGAGCGTTTTTTTATCTTCAGATTGCCATGAACAATATTCGTCCCATGCATTTTCGTGCCACAAAATTTTCAAGCATCACTCCTCGATAAGTTCGTGTTCTGCAAGATTTGCTTTGCCGCTGTCAATTTCTTTCGTAATTTTTTCAAGGTATTGAATGTTTGAGGACGAATAGAATGGGTCGAGCGACAAATCAAAGGGGATTCGGTGTTCACGAACAACCTTTTTTGCAAACATTTTAAATGCTGTTGTAATTGTGAGTCCTAACTGCTCGCAAATATCTTCAAAAGAGTTTTTTTCATCTGTATCCATTCTAAAATTTATCATTGTTTGTGCCATAGTTCACTTCCTACGTATTATACTATAAAGCATTTGTTATAGTTTGTAAAGCATATTATATCAAATAAACCTACGCCGCCGTGGAGGGGCGCACGAAAGTGCGTTGCCGTTGGGTGAGCTTGTCGAACCCCGGCAATGGAGCCGAAAGGCGGAACCCCGGAACGGCGGTAAAAAATGGCAAAAGCCGATTGCAGCCAAAGAATGGATGGTAGAGCAAGCAGAACTGCCGTCCAAAAGACTACCATCCAAAAGAGAAAGAAGAAAAATAAGGTCTAGCCGATTAGAGTCCTGCCCTTTTTGCTAACAGGCTCGCAGGTAAGGTCTACGCCGAGTTTTTTGAAAATCTTGCGGTCTACCTCGCTGAGCATTACCGTGGTGTGAACCTGGCAGCCGTTGAGCTTTGGAAGCTGCTCCAGCGCCTTTTTGCAGTTTTCGTCGTTGAGGGAAAGCATTGCAAGCGCAACCAGAACTTCGTCGGTATGCAGGCGGGGGTTGTTGCCCTTGAGGTAGGAAACCTTCATCTTTTGGATTGGCTCTATCATGTTCTTGGGGATAAGCTTTACCTTGTGGTCTATTCCGGCAAGGTGCTTTGTTGCGTTAAGGATAAGGGCCGCGCTTGTTCCCAAAAGCTCTGTTGTTTCGGATGTAATTATTGTGCCGTCTTCCAGCTCTATTGCGGCTGTTGGAACTCCGGACTTTGCCCCCCTCTGCTTTGCGGCAACGGTTACCCTGCGGTTGTCCGTAGTGATTTTTGCCTGCTGCATGAGGAGCTCTATCTTGTCCACTTCTGATTCGGCGGCATTGCCCTGCACAAGGTTGTTGAGCGTGTTGTAGTAGCGGCGGATTATTTCCTGGCGGGCTGCATTACAGCATACGTCGTCGTCCACAATGCAGTTGCCTGCCATGTTAACACCCATGTCTGTTGGGGACTTGTAGGGGTTGTGTCCGTAGATTCCCTCAAAAATGGCGTTAAGTACCGGGAAAATCTCTATGTCGCGGTTGTAGTTTACGGTTGTCTTTCCGTATGCTTCCAGGTGGAAGGGGTCTATCATGTTAACGTCTGCGAGGTCTGCTGTTGCGGCTTCGTAGGCAAGGTTTACCGGGTGCTTGAGCGGCAGGTTCCAGATGGGGAAGGTTTCAAACTTTGCATAGCCTGCCTTTACACCGCGCTTATTTTCCTGGTAGAGCTGGCTAAGGCAAACGGCCATCTTTCCGCTGCCGGGGCCTGGGGCTGTAACTACTACGAGGGGATGGCTTGTTTCCACGTAGTCGTTCTTTCCGTAGCCCTCGTCGCTGTCTATTAGCTTTACGTTGGACGGATAGCCCGGAATTGTATAATGGAAGTAGGTCTTTATGTTCATGCGCTTTAGCTTGTTGCGGAAGGATTTTGCGGCTTCCTGGCCTGAATAGTGGGTGATTACAACGCTTCCAACGGTGAGTCCCCTGCTCTGGAATTCATTCCGCAGGCGGATAACGTCCTTGTCGTAGGTAATGCCAAGGTCTCCGCGCACTTTGTTCTTTTCTATGTCCACCGCGCTAATGACGATGACTATCTCCGCATATTCTGCCAGCTGGAGAAGCATCTGTAGCTTGCTGTCCGGCTTGAATCCGGGGAGTACGCGGGAAGCATGGTAGTCGTCAAAAAGCTTTCCGCCAAATTCGAGGTAGAGCTTGTTGCCAAACTGGGCAATGCGCTCCTTGATGTGTTCAGATTGAATCTTTAAATACTTGTCATTGTCAAAACCGTCTTTCATAACGGAATCACATTATACAAAAAAAAAGGCCTTTTGGCAATCACACGACAAGGGCTAAAAGGCTTATTCGTACCAATACGAGGATACGGGATAGAGGCCCCGCCTCTGCAAAAGTTCCACGGTATCTTCATAGCCCTGCCTTATCAAAAGCTTAATGCGGTCTTCCTTAAAATTTGCAGTTCCGTCCAACATGCGCTCCCAAAAGCCGCTTCCGTCCGTATCTATGCTGGGAAAAATTTCGGTTATGACTTTTGTGTCAAAGTCCTTCTTTTGGATGCGCCTCTTTACATGATCCCTGTCGCTTAAGTAGATTACAAATATATTCTTTATATCCGGGTAGCGTTCAACTATTGGAGCAAGGGGAACATTGTCTCCGCCAACAGCTTCTTCACCGCCGTCAGTATACTTGTAGCCGTCCGCGAGTTTGATCGGATCGGTAAGGATTGGAAATGCGGAGGTTGCAAGGAGCTTTAGCCTTATCTGTTCAAGCTGGGGCTCCTCGTTGAGCAGAAAACGGTAGGAGTCGCTGCCAGGCTTGGAAGTAAAGTGCTTGATGAGCTTTCCCTTTGCACGGACAGCCGTAACGTAAACATGGGGTCTCAATCCTCTTCCCATAATCTTTTGAAGCGGTATGGAAGAAATTATCTTGTTAAGCCCCTCCTGGGAAATAAGGGCTCCGTCCTGGGTAAGCCTTGAAGGAACAATATCCACCCAAATCTTTTCCGCCTGCTCTGCTTTAACGCAAGCAAACAAAGCCGCATTAAGACCGCCAACGCTGGTACCGGAAATTACCGTAACCTTCTGGGCAATACCGTATTCGCACAGGGCCTTCCAAACCCCAACTTCGTAAGCACCCTTGCCACCTCCACCAGAAAGCACAAGGCCAATCTCTTCCGACAAAGCAGATGTCGCAAGCGATGCAAACAGAGCCAAAATACACAATTTCTTAGCAAAATTCATTTTCAAAGCGTAGTCCCCCTAAAGGTAACGGGCGAAGCACCCTCCCTCTCAAACACACCATCGTTTTGGGAAGAAAAACTTCCGGCAGAAAAATCCTTGAACCTTGACGAAGCAAAATGGAAGGTACCGTTTTCCCTAAGCCTATCCTTCTCCGGGGAAAGGTAAAAGAAATTCAGGTTGAATCCAAGAATTCTTTCTGGAATAAGATATTCCCTTCTTGCGTAGACATGAGAACCAATCACGCGGAGCTTTATGCCGCACTGGGTTCCAGATGAATCAGAAACAGGCAACTCTTCACCGTAGATTTTTTCAAGATAGGCAAAACGCTTCTGCCACAGTTCGGAAAAGCTAAGGCCTGATTTTTTGGCAAAGTCCTGCCATCTTTGGGTGTCGTCCACCTCTTCGTATGACTTTTTAAGATAGCGCTGGCCGTTAAGGTCAAAGGGGTATTCATAGGAATTCTTTCCGCAAGTCCATACGCCGTAAAGGTCATCAAGGGATGAGGCGGCCTTCCATTCCTGTTCAGCAGGTGGTTCCTTGACAACGGGAGGAGGAGACGGGGGCTCATCTATAACGCGCGTTGTGCCACAGGAAAGGAAAAGCAGTCCTAGCGCAAAAAAGAATATTTTTTTGTCCATGCGGAAAAGTATGGCATAAATGAATTTTTATTTCAAGCGAAGTATAGATTTTATTTTTTTATGGAGCCGCCAGAAGCATTCACTGTGTCCGGCACTCCGTGACCGGCCAGGCTCTTTGGCAAGAAAGACTTTTCTAGCGCAAATGAAAATGCAGCATAAGAAAGCACGGCAGGCACTGGAGGGGTGGGCGAAAGCCCATTCCGGCGGGAGTGCGCAGCGCGACCAGAGGAATGGAGCCGAAGGGCGGAACCCCGGAAGCGCCACACAAGGGGCATGTTTGGCAGCAAAAAAAACAGACAGTCCCAAGAGCAAGTGCCGCAAAAAAAAGAAAAAAATGCTTTCCTTAAATAAATTTGAATTCTCTTTGCAAAAGAAAAAAAGTGGATTATAATATTAGGCATGAAGAAATTTACACTTACTTTTCCAGACGGAACAAAAGAAGAACTTTCAAACGAGATAACACCGATTACTCTCATCCATAAATTTGCACCGGAATCTGACGGTAAAAAAATCGTGGCAGTGCGCGTAAACAACGAAATTTACTCGCTGGACAGCTATGTAGACATAAGCGCAACGCTTGAGCCGGTATACCTTGACAGCAAGGACGGAGCCGCTATTTACAGGCGCTCACTCTGCTTTGTTTTGGCAACTGCCGCCCACAACATCTACCCCAATGCCCATCTTTTGGTTGGCCACAGCCTTGGCTACGGCTACTACTACACCCTGGACACGGGAAAATCCCTTAAGACGGAAGAAATCATTGCCCTTAAGAACGAGATGTCTCGCATAATTCAGGCAGACGAGGTTATTGAATGTGGCTGCATCTCATACCAAGAGGCATGCGAGCTTTTTGAAAAGCTTGGCCTTACAGAAACCCGCAAGCAGCTAAACTACCGCTGCCCCGGCAAGGTTATGGTAAACACTCTGGAAGACTTTAGCGACCTTTACTTTGGTCCCCTTGCTTCCAGCACTGGAATCCTTAGCGTTTTTGACCTTATGCCCTACCACGAAGGCTTTTTGCTCCGCTTCCCTGAGCATTCAACCCCGGACAGGCTTACTCCTTTTGAAGACCAGCCCAAGCTCTTTGAGATTTACAAGCGCTACAAGGACTGGGGAAAAATCCTTGGCGTAACTTCTGCGGCAGGCGTAAACCAGCTGATTCACGACAGAAAGCAGGATGAATTTATAGACATTACCGAAACTTTGCAGGTAAAGTGCATTGCAGACATTGCTGACCAGATTCACCAGCGGGGAACGGTGCGCGTAGTCCTTATTGCAGGCCCATCTTCCAGCGGTAAGACAACCACAAGCAAAAAACTGGCACTGCAGCTTCAGGCAATAGGCTACAAGCCAAAGGTAATTGCACTTGACAGCTACTATCTTGGCAGGGAAAGCACCCCAAAGGACGCAAACGGCAACTACGACTACGAATGCCTTGAGGCACTGGACGTTCCTCTTATCAACCAGAACCTTCTGGATTTGTTTGCGGGAAAGACCATAGACGTTCCAAGCTACGACTTCCACGAGGGAAAACGCTACTACAAGGGCGAAACCATGTCTCTTGGGCCAAACGACATCCTTGTTATGGAAGGAATCCACGGCCTTAACGAAAAGCTTACGCCGCTGGTTTCTGCAGACAAGAAATTTAAGATTTACCTTTCTGCCCTTACCCAGCTTAACCTGGACGACCACAACCGCATTGCAACAAGCGACAACCGCCTTATCCGCCGCATAGTCCGCGATGCACGCTTCCGTGGAAAGAGCGCAGCAGACACAATCTCCATGTGGGACAGTGTTCAGAGGGGCGAAAGGCTTCACATCTTCCCCTTCCAGAACAATGCAGATGCCATGCTCAACACAGCTCTGGACTACGAGCTTCCGGTTCTTAAGGTTTACGCTGATCCGCTTTTGCGCTGCGTTACGCCCTTGCAGAAGGAATATTGCGAGGCTACAAGGCTCTTAAGCTTCCTTAACAACTTCTCCACGATTCCTGCGAATGCCGTTCCAACCCATTCAATAATCAGGGAATTTATTGGAGGCTCTGCTTTCCATTATTAGTAAAAACGATTAGTGCCTTGAGGATTGCCGGACTTGTCTTGAGCAATCCTTAAATTTGAGTTAGATTTTTTGGACGGTAATTCTTAAGGCTCTACCATTTTGTCTCTTTGCTACAATCGGGAGAAAGTTTCTAATCGTCACCCGCTTTCCAGGGCTACGCTTACGCTCCGGCCGCTTTGCGTCTGGCTGCGCCACCCTTCCAATCGGGCGTAGGCTTGGTTCTCTTATTTTTCCGACGAAGACTTAAAGGTTACGACCTCATCCATGGCAAGCTCTTCTTCCTTAAGGTTCTGCTTTTTCCACTGCCCCATCTTAGACTTTTTAAGCTGCTCAAGAACCTTGACCTTTTTCATGCACTCGCGGACAACGCCCCTCTTTTGCTCGGCAATTGGCTCAAGGCGCGCTAGTTCTTCAAAGCACATTTCCTTTCTCTGCTCAAGAAGCTTAAAATACGCATCTGCGGCATAATAGTCGTTCAGGTCGGAAGACGCATCCGTGCTGCGGGAAACGGAAACTTTTTGTTCCGCTATGGCTTTTAGGGTGTTGTTTTGCACGGCAATCTCGGCATTGGTCTTTCCAAGGTCCACTTCGGCCTGGTCAAGCTCAAAATTCCTTAGGTCAAGGATTTTTTGCATTGAATAATTGAATTTTTTCATCTACAAATACTCCTCAAGGGGCGGGAACACCCCCTACTCCGAAGCGAGGGTTTTCCCGCCCCTTGGACCCCACCCTTTCCCGGCACGGTTTAGGGGTTTCACCCCTAAAAACCCCACTTTTTACAGAACTACAGGAGTGTTTAATTAACCCTTCAATATAAATCTTACATTGCCTTTATGTCTATGTGCTTAATTGCACCGACGGGGTTTTCTACAAACTCTTCTTTTGGAATGGGCACTCCGCTAAGTTCAGAAAGCTTTTGCAGGGTGTCTTCTATTGTACAGTGGGCGTTTTCTTCCTGGCAGAGGAATTCCTCTATTGCACTGTGCTTTTCTATGGCCTCGTCAATTTCGGGTGAATTGCCCTTCTGGTAAACACCGGCAAGAATCATTTCTTCCTGGGCGGCATAATCGCTCATCCATTTCTTTACGGTCTGGACGGCTTTAAGAGTCATTGGCCCGGAAACACGCCTGCTAAGACGGCTTATGCTTGCAAGAACGTCTATTGCAGGATAGTGCTGGTGCTGGGCAAGGCTTCTGTTAAGTACTATGTGGCCGTCCAAAGTTCCGCGTACCTTGTCGGAGATTGGCTCGTCCATGTCGTCACCGTCAACAAGAACCGTGTAGAAGGCCGTAATGCTGCCCTTGGAATTTGTTCCTGTGCGTTCAAGAAGCTTTGGAAGCATGTCGAATACGCTCGGAGGATAGCCGCGCTGGGCTGGAGGCTCGCCTGTTGCAAGACCAATTTCCCTCTGGGCATGGGCAAAACGGGTTACGCTGTCAAACATGAGCATAACGTCCTTGCCCTGGTCACGGAAGTATTCAGCAATGGCTGTGGTAACGTAAGCCGCCCTAAGACGGGCAATTGAAGGCTGGTCACTTGTTGCAACAACGACAACGCTTCTCTTAAGGCCTTCTTCACCCAAGTCGCGGTTTATAAAGTCCATAACCTCGCGTCCACGCTCACCAATAAGGCCTATTACGTTTACATCCGCATTCGTATTGCGCGCTATTATAGAAAGAAGGGTACTTTTTCCAACGCCTGAACCCGCAAAGATTCCAAGACGCTGCCCCTTTCCAACAGCAAGAAGTCCGTCTATTGCCCTTACGCCGGTAACAATGCGCCTGTTTATGTCCTTTCTTTCAAGAGGGCTTGGCGGTGACTGCAAGGCCGGATAGTGTACCGGGGTTGCAATGTCTCCCTTTCCGTCAAATGGAGTGCCAGTTGCGTCTATTACGCGGCCTAAAAGCTTTGAGCCAACAGGAACTTCAAGCACGTGGCCGGATGCAGTTACCTCTGCCCCAACCTCAATGCCCTTTGTCTCTCCGTAAGCCATAAGACGGACGGTTGTCCCTTCAAGGCCTACAACTTCTGCCAAAAGGTATTCATTCGTGGAAGGAATGTGAATTTTACAGATTTCGCCAATAACGCTTCTTGGGCCAGAGCTTTCTATCATAAGCCCCTTTACGGCAGTTACGGCTCCGGTATATTTGATTGTGTCGGTATCTTTTACCGCATCAATATATTTTTCAAAGAAAGATTCCATTTTTACCACCCCAGTTTATAGTTAACGGTAAACAGGAAATGGCAAACAATAAGTTATCCCGCCTTACGTCTGCCATTTTATTCCAAAATATAAGTTTTAGAAAGAGCCCTTTTCCAAAGGCTATCTTGTTTACCAGAGCCCAACCTAAAGATCGGGATTGATTACGTCTGACTTGTTTACGGTCTTAATCGGTGAAATTGCAAGAATCTTGGTTTCGAGCTCGCTAAGCTGGCTTGCAATGCGTGCGTCAATTGCACCAAAGTCTGTTTCTACGATACAACCGCCGCGGTCCACAGAACTGTCTTCCACAATGGAAATGTTCTTGATGTTTTCCACCTGGTTGATAAAGTCCTTAACGTGGTCAGTAGTAAGCTTAATGTCCGCCAGATTTACGCGCAGGGTAACGTCTCCGCGGCCCTTCACTTTCTTAAGAGCCTGAACAACGTTTGCCATGATTACGCTCTTCTGGTTTTCGCTCATAATCTTTACGACTTTGCGGGTCATCAAAAGAACAAGGTCTACAATCTGCTGCTCTGTGTTGTCAAGAATGTCCTGCCTCTTGTCCTGAACGGAATCAATTATTTTGTGAAGACGCTCAACAAGACGGTCAGCTTCGGCATTTCCAGTCTGGTAGCCTTCCTCGTGGCCCTTGTCAAAGCCATCTTTCTGCGACTTGTCGAATATGCGCTGCTCTTCGTTGTGGGCATTTTCAAGAATACGCTCTGCTTCTGCCTTTGCGTTTGCAACAAGGTCTGCGGCTTCTTTTTCCGCATTGTGCTTTATGATGGCTGCCTGGTCGGTCTGCTTCTTAACTTCATTGAATGCGGCGCTTTCTGCATCCTTAATGATTTTTTCTGCATCGCCCTGAGCCTTTGTAATCATCTGGGCCTTTTCTGACTCCCAGTTCATCTTAAAGGTTTCGGCTTCCCTGCGCAAATCATCGGCAGAAGGACCTGTGTATTCGGGAACCTCTTCTTCCTCTTCTACAGGAGGCGGAAGAAATTCCTTGTTGAGTTTAAGCAATACTTCGCCCTGTTTATGATTTACCTGGTTAGCTCTGAATACTGTCTGTGCCATTTGCGCATCTCCATAACTTAAACATCATAACTTAATAAAACAATTTACAGCAGCACTTTGCAGCCACTGCTGTAAACTGGGGAAAATCAAACAAACTCGTCGTCGGCAGAACGCGCAATGACGATTTCGCCGGAGTCTTCAAGACGCCTGATTACGGAAACAATCTTCTGCTGGGACTCTTCTACATCCTTCAAGCGGACAGGTCCCATGTATTCCATGTCTTCCTTGAGCATTGAAGCCGCGCGCTTAGACATGTTGCGGAAGATTTTGTCCTGAACTTCGCTATCAACCGACTTAAGGGCCTTTGCAAGTTCCTGCTGGTCAACTTCACGCAGAACTTTCTGAATAGCACGGTCGTCGAGCATAACAATATCTTCGAATACGAACATGCGCTTCTTGATTTCTTCTGCAAGTTCTGGATCGTCTTCTTCCAGGGTTTCGATGATGGCCTTTTCGGAAGAACGGTCAACAAGGTTAAGGATTTCAACGATGCTGTCAACACCACCAGCTGCGGTGTAGTCTTCGGAAGACAGGGTTGAAAGCTTCTTTTCAAGAACACGCTCAACCTCACGCAAAACGTCTGGGCTTGTGCGGTCCATTGTTGCAAGGCGCTTTGAAACTTCCGGCTGAATGTCTGCCGGGAGGTTCTGCAGGATAACTGCTGCCTTCTGCGGTTCAAGGTAAGCAAGGATAAGGGCAATTGTCTGCGGATATTCCTGCTGTACAAAGTTGAGCAAGTGGGCAGGGTCTGTACGGCGGATAAAGTCGAACGGACGAACCTGAAGGCTTGATGTAAGGCGGTTGATGATGTCGATAGCCTTCTGGCTACCCAAGGACTTTTCGAGCAACTCGCGGGCATAGTCAATACCACCAGTGGTGATAAAGTTCTGAGCCTGCATGAGCTCCTGGAATTCCTCAAGAACCTGATCCTTAAAATCCGCGTCAACGGTTTCGAGGCGGGCAATCTCAAAAGTGAGTGTTTCAACCTCGTCCTCGCGCAGGTGTTTCATTACTTCCGATGAAACATCACTGCCAAGGGCCACAAGGAATATGGCTGCCTTCTGGCGACCGGTAAGGCTCTTGTAGTCATGGGAGTTTTTCTTTTTTCCGCTTCCTGTCTTTATCTGCTGCTTTATGCCGGAACCGGAAGTCTTCTCTTCGTCTGCCATAATCCTACTCCTCCATCAGCCAAGTACGTATGAGCATTGCCACATCTTCCGGATGTTCCTTTGCCATAGCAATGGCGTTCTCCTGAAGTTCGGCGCGTTTTCTTTCTTCGACGGACATGGTAACTTCCATGCCCTGTTCTTTTGCATCCCAGAGAGCCTGTTCGCGTTCTGCCTGCTGCTTGCGGAGGAGTTCCTCTGCACGGAGCCTTCTGCGGCGTTCGATCTCGCGGGAAATAATCCTGAAGAGGATAAATGCCACAAGAAGCACCACAATACCAATAAGAAGAAGCAAAAGCGTTGTGCGACGCTGCTGTGCCTTTATAAAGCGCAAGTCCTCTTCCTTAAACTGGTCTGAACGGTCATAAGGAATGTTGGTTACAGTTACGCTGTCGCCACGGGATGCCTTAAAGCCTACTGCATTCTGTACAAGCTTTGTAGCCTCGGCTATTTCCTTATCAGAAAGCGGAACATATTCACGCTCGTAGCCGCCGGACGTTGTGATACGGACCTTTCCCTGTTCATCATAGAGAGGATAGTTCCACTTACCGTCGATGTTGACAGAAACCGTAATGCGTTCAGGCGTATTAGGAAGAACGTTTTCTGTTGAATGAGTTTCGTTTACAACATAATTTCTTTTAGTTCCCTTTTCGGTGGACTTTCCAATCATGTTGTCATTGTCTGAATATACAGGCGGATTCTGGCTTTCAACACCGGCTGGACCTTCCGGATTGTAGCCAGTACCAGTGAATTCCTTGTCTACAGTCTCTTCTGAGATTGCTATTTTTTCTACAATCAAAGAGTCATCATAAGGAGTGTTTACGTTATCCGGCTTGATTGTAATACCGCCATACTCCTTCTTTTCGCTCTTTTTTTCTGACATGTCCATCTCTACCTTCATGTTGGCAACACGGACGCGGTCATCAGTGTAAATTGCCTGGAGGGACTTGAGGACAGACGCTGTGTACTCGCTCTCACGCTTGTGGATGATTTTCTGCGCCTTCTCAATGTTGGACATGCGGTTGAATTCTTCCTGACCCTTTATGTCATTGATTTCTTCACCGGTGCTTCCGTCTATAATGGTAATGTATTCGCTGTCATCCTTAAGGCCTTCAACGCTGCGGGCAATAAGGTGCTGGATTCCCTTTACATGTGGCTTAAGGTCTGCCCCGGACTTTGCAAACAAAACAACGCTTGCCGTAGTTGGAGCCTGCTCTTCAGTAAAGAGCTTGTCGTCCGGCAATACAAGGCGGACGTTTGCGCGGGAGATAAAATCCAACTGTTTAAGATGGCCTTCCAAGAGGCGTTCCTGGGCATGCTGCCAGTCAACCTTGTTCTTAAAGTCGGATTCGCTCCACCTCTGCGTGTTGAAGAGGGAGTAAGGATCCTTTGCGGCAGGCTCAAGACCTTCCGCAACAAGTATTGACCTGTAGCGCTTGGCTGTCTTTTCGTCATCAACGGAGATATAGCCGTCCTGAGAGACATAGGAGCGCACATTGTCATTGTCAAGGCGTGTTACGATTTCGCTGCGCAGGCCTTCGTCTGTTACCGGCGAATTGAACAAGCGTACTGTTGCAGGCCTTGCCGAAAACTTCATCATCATGACAATGGCAATAACAATCAGTACGATTATACCGATGAGGATTCCCTTCTGGAGCGGAGTCCACTTTCCCCACTTGTCTTTTACTGTTTGTGTTCTTTTTTTAAACCATTCGTTCATCTTCCCCTCCCGAGAACGAACATAAGGTTGCCCGTAAAGACCTTTTTAAGGTTTTTGCAAGCTCCCCAGATTTTAATACCCATAGCATTCCCACTAACTATATGTATTAAGTGATTCAATATTATAACATAATATTGAAAATTTGAAAAGTCTTAAAATGACTTTTTGAATGCTAACGGAAGGTTCGGGCACCCCAAAAACTTAACTTTTTGGAGATTCCCACTATCTGTTCTGAGACAGTTCGTTCCAGCCGGTTATAAGGCGGTCTATGACCGTCTGTGCCAGGTTCAATGACATTTTTGCCTTTGCCATGGCCGTAGTTACATCATGAATGTCAACGCTGTCCGGGTCAGTGATAATCTGTTCCTGGAGCTTTGAAACGTTAACCTGCTGCGCGTTCATCTCGCGTGCAGCCTCAAGCATTGCGTTTTCAAAGTCGCCGCGCTTGATTTGTTCTTTTGGAGCAGCGTCAGTAACGTTGCCAAAAGAATCCATATAAAGCTTCTTTGCTGTGTCTATTACAGGCTTTGTCCCCAGATGAGCCGGGTTAGTCCTGTTCAGTTCAAGGCTGCCGATTGTAAAGTCCATTGTCTAAGCCTCCCCTACTGTCCAATTTCCAGGGCTGCAGAGAACATTTCCTTGCTTCCCTGAATTACTGCTGAATTTGCTTCGTATGCGCGGTTTGCGCTTATCATGTCCACCATTTCGTTTACGATGTTTACGTTGGGGTATTCAACGTAGCCCTTGTTTGGGCCAGACTGAATCGCATCCGGGTGGTCGGGATCATAAACCATGCGTCCCTGGGCTGTATCTTTTACAATTTCGCGTACGTGAACGCCTTTGCCCGGTCCGTTGTCCTGGTCATCATTAACAAATGGATGCCGCCAAGTTGGGTGCTCGTTTGCAATTGGCTCCACAATGACGCTCTGCTTGCGGTAGCATCCGCCTTCCTGAGTCCTTGTGGTGGTTGCGTTTGCAATGTTGTTGGAAATAACATCTGTGCGGAGGCGCTCAACGCTCATTCCTGTGGCTGCAATGTTAATGCTTGTATATAATCCCATATTCTACTCCTTAGATTTTCTTCATAGCCGTGTTGACCTGGCTAAATTCAAAATTTTCTAGCTGGGTCAAAAGCTGGTACTGCATTTGAATCTGAACAAGGTTCATTGCTTCCTGCTCTGCGTCCACATTGTTACCGTTAGCTTTGGCTGTGGTCGCATAGTCCGTAACGCGGCGGGGCTCAACCTTGCGCCAGTCACGGGGCTGTTCGCTCTGAACATGGCGTGGATCGCTTGTAATCATGCGGAATCCTTCGTGGCTGTTGTCCCTGGATTCAAAAGCACGCTTTAGCTCACTTTCAAAATTGACCTGCTGCTTTTTGTAGTTGGGCACTTCGCTGTTGGCAATGTTGTTGGCAGTCACCTGGTAGCGGAGGCTCTGTACATCAAGAGCGCGAGAAAGAAGATCTACTGAATTTACAAAACTGTTCATACCCATACACTGATTTTCGGCAAATGGTTACAAAAGTTTACAAAATAATTACAGGCAAGGCAAGTTACAGCCAAAGGCTAGAGTTTTTTGACATTTTTCTTCTGGAGCGTACTGCTTGGTCTTACTGTTCGGAAGGCTACGCCATTCCGAAGCTTTTTTTGATATCCCGCTTTGCAGGGTTCCGGCTAACGCCTCCATTGCTGGCGGTTCGGCCCTTCGACAAGCTCAGGGACCGCTCCGTCAGCAACGGCTACGCCGCCCTTCCAATCGGGGCTAGGCTGTATGGCAAGAACGCAGCAAAGGCATGAGGCCGGATTGTAAGGGCGCGGAACGCGTTGCCGTGGTGGGTGAGCTTGTCGACCCCCCGGCAATGGAGCCGAAAGGCGGAACCCTGGAAAGCAACCGTAAATCAGATTTGGGCGTAACGGGAAGCAAAATATGGCTGAAAATCCATTTGCGCGGAGCGACCGAAGGGAGCGAAAGTCCTATTACCGCGCACCATGGATTTTCAGACAGATTTTGCTGGTAGTGAAGCCCAAATCTGATTTACGTGGGCATTCAGAATTTCCTTGACTATGGCAGACTATGGCATATAATAGAAGAAAAGGAAGTAAAATGAAGCTAGTCAAGAGGGTGCTTTTTTGCGCTGCCACAGTTTACGCCACGGCAATTTGCCTTTCATGCGACAAGAATCAGGAAATTCAGCAAAAGGCACAGGAAGAAGAGCACGAACTAAGAATACTTTCAGTAAATTCATCCGCACCCCTGCCCCCTCTTTACAGCGAGGAATTCTTTAAGGCCGTAATACTTGTTCGCCAGGCAGAACTTTGCATTCCCGGACGCGACAAAAAGATGCACACCGTAAAAAAGATTTACGCCCCTTCGGAAACGGATGCCGTACAGCTGGACCTTGTCTACAAAAACGGAAGGCCGGAAACCAAGCTTGTTAAGGGAGCAGACAAAGCCACAGCCTACTTTCATGCAGTTTACGACAACGTGGACTACTGGGTTTTAAAGGATTCTGCCGCGCCAAATTCGGAAAGCGCAGTCATTACGGAAAGCACGGCTCTTTACAAAGACAGTTCCCTAAAAAACAGAATTGCGGAAAAGGGAGCAAGCCTTTCTTTTGGAACCGTTGTTGCAAAGCCTCTTGTACAGGAAGAAACGGACTCTCCCGCAGAAAAAATCTTCTATTATAATAAGCAGCTGGCTTGTGTTCAGGAAGCCTACGTAAAAAAAGGCAGCGCAAGCAAGGCAAACGACGACATTGCGGTTCTAAAGATTGTAGAAGAGCTAAAGAAAACCCAGAGGGCGGTTGCAAGGAACAACCTCTTTGCAAGAGCCGCAAAATACAAGCCCTCGCCTGCGGTAAAAGCTGCCCTTGAAGCCCAAAAAGTGGAGCGAATTTCCTACGACTATCAGGAAGTGCTTGAAAGCATCACAAAGATGAACCAGAAGAAAAGCTACGGCATAAACGTTAACGAACTTATGACCGTAGACCAGAGCAAGGACCCCTTTGGCAACTAGCGTGTCGAACCACGGTTGGATGGTGGAACAGACCCTGAATCAAGTTCAGGGTGACAGGTAATCAAAAAAATACGCAGTGAAAATTGGATTCTTTTATTTTTCCTATGTTAACGAGACCGGAAATCTCCCTTCGGGTACACCGTACGCACTTGCTACGGTGTATGTGTGCAGCGGAAGGCACACAACGGTAGCAAGGGCGTAGCGTTGTGGGCTGAAAACCCGCATTGGAGCGGAACGTACCCGGCAGCGTAGCTTCAAGCCGCGCAGCGAGTTTAATTTCCTATTCCGCGACACCGCGGGTTTCTCAGACGGATTTGCCTGGGAGCGGAACACAAAATTGATTTCCGTGCAACTAGGATTTTGCACTAAAAAGCTGCCTGGAAACTTCCACAACGCCTCGGTGCCTTAAATTCCTGGGTTCAAAGCGGATGATATAGTAGACAAGCTGCATAACAAGCCCTGCCCCAAAAGTGCTGATTACAGTTCCAATTCCTACAGGCCCGCCAAGAAGCCAGCCCGCAAGCAAAACGAATGCCCAAAGGAGTACCTCTACAAGACCAATGGGAAGCCGGGGCATTCTTTTTCCAAGTCCAACAAGAAGGGAGTCCCTTGGACCGCAGCACTGGGCACACTTCATGTAAACAGCCATTCCCAAAGCCATAAAAACAAAGCCTACAAGCATGATTGCTATTCCTGCAGCAAGGCTTTTGTTAAGGGGAAAGGGATTTACGCTGTTAAAAAACTGCACGAAGTTCCCGGTAAAAAGAGCATCTATTATGGTTCCGTAGCCAATTTTTTCTTTTAGCAAAATGTCTATCAGCAAAATTGTAACAGCCACCAGGGTCATGCAAAGTCCGTAGTTTAGCGGAAGGTGGTGGGAAAGCCCCATTCCAAGGCAGTCCCAAGGAGCAAGGCCTATGTTTGCAAAAATTGTAAGGTGAACGCCAAAAGAAAATATGAACAATCCGATTATTATACGAATCCATTCAAGTATTATTGTTTTCCGCATATACCCTCTTCATGTAGGCTCCCCCGTTTTCCTTTAGCCACTTGTCGCAAGCCTTGTAGTTGGGAAAGACGCCTTCAACTTCCGCGTAGAATTCTTTTGAATGATTCATGTGGCGGCGGTGGCACAACTCGTGAACCACAACGCTGTCCAAAACATCACTTGGCATTATGACCAAAAGACAGTTGAAATTCAAGTTGCCGCTTTGGGCACAGCTGCCCCATCTGGAAGACTGTAGCCTTATGGAAATGCGTCCGTATGTTACGCCAAGCTTTTTTGCCCAGAATTCCACCCGCTCAGGAATTATTTTTTTTGCATCCTTCCTTATGCGCCTTAAATCCTCTGCAGAAAGAAGCCCCATGTCCCTGGCCCTTTGCTTATCGCACTCCTGCTTTTTAAGGTGCTTTTCTATCCAGCCCTTTTTTAAGAGAATAAATTCTTTAACGGTAGCTTCGCTTATTCCGTATGGTGCCTTTACCAGCAGACTACCGTCCGGCATTATGCCTATAGAAATTGACCGCCGCCTGGATTTTTTTATTGTGTATGTTAGGTTCATGTTGGTTAGGGGCATCACACTTCCATTATTATATTATAGCAGATTTTATTAATAAACGTATCGAATTCGCTACGTTTAAAATTCCCTTTTTTTTAACTTATAGCTTCTGTTCTTATTTCCACCCATTGCTTCCAGATAGCCAAAGTCGGTAAGCTGGCGCAGGTAACGCTTGGCTGTTGTTGGCGTAAAATTAAAGTGCTGTACAAGTTCCTCTGTTGTGATTTGTGTATTATCGCTCATAAAATGCAAAATATCGACCAGTTTCTCGGCTAAAGTTGGTTTTATTGACCATTTATCGACCATTTTCTGCGTAAAAAGTGATTTATCGACCATTTTCTCATTGTTGTCGCTAATTGATGAATTAAACCGTTCAATTTCTGTTTGCAAATGTTTTGCATGAAGATTCAGCATAAAAGTGGTAAAAACACTTTCATCATCTTTTTCTCTTGCATCTATAAGAGCCTGAATATATTCCGCTTTATCTTCTTTTAGAACTTTGGAAGGAATAAGATTAAATTCCCACTGCAATAGGTTCATCAAAAGACGGCTCATCCTTCCATTGCCGTCTGCCCAGGGATGAATTGTTACCAGTTCGTAATGTGCCCAGAAGCTAAGCTTGTAAACAGAAAGAATGTCTTTTGGATTTAGATTTTTGCGGTGTTCATTCAACTTCTGGCAAAATGATTCTAGCTTTGCTGGAACTTTCTGATACGCCATATAAGAAGCTCCACCAGTTCCGGCTGTTACATTTACTTTTCTAAGTTCGCCTTTTGCAGCTGAGAAATCTCCCATAATTGTATGATATTCACTTCCTGTACGAGCCATAACCTTTGCAGAAAGAGTTATAAGTGAATCAACTGTAACTTGGGGATGCTGCTTTATCCATTTTATTCCGTATTCATAAGCATTCTTCAAATCCAGGTTCATCATCTGCTCAACCATTGTTCGCTTGCTGGAAGTAATTCCTTCGTCAAACAAAAGCTGGGCTTCTACTTCTGTTACGGTTGAACCTTCAATTGCAGTGGAATGAGTAATGATTGAATACAGATAAAACTTTTCCCAGTCTATCTGGGTGTTTATACCAAGTGAGTAATATTCATCGAAGATTTTCTGCAAGGTTCGCTCTGGCATTACAACTCCACTTTCTGCGTCTGTTGATTAAACCATTATATTAAAGTATCCACGATTTTTCTATAAGTGAAGGGGGAATTATTTGTTTTCTACAATGTATATTTTTAAAACAACCTACGCGGGATTGGAGGGGCCGGCCTGGGGCCGGTTGCCGCAAGGCAATGGAGCCGAAAAGGCGGAACCCCGGAAAGCCCGTGACGAAAGGCATGGAGCGTTTTTTACAAGATGCGTTTGGTAGAGCCATTAGGACTACCGTCCATAAAAAAACTACCGTCCATGCCTTTATTGTTTATGGAAGGGAATTACATTTCGAGCATTTTTACGCCGCCGGCTTTTAGGACGGCCTCGGTTTTGGCAAGGTCGTCTGTTTTCATAACGATGTCGGCTGTGTTGTTGCCTACGGAAAGTCCGTAGATGTAGCTGATGTTGATTCCCTGGTCAAGGATTAGCTTTGTTACTTTTGCAAGTCCGCCAGTTTCGTTGGGGACGCAGACTCCGATTACGTCGTTGACGCTGGATGTGATTCCCTTTGACTTTAGGACTTCGTAGGATTTTTTTGCGTCGCTTACAAGAAGGCGGAGAACCCCAAAGTCGTTGGTGTCTGCAAGGCTTGCCGAGACGATGTTGATTCCTTCGTTGCTAAGGATTTGCAGTACCTCGCCGAGTTTTCCGCTTTTGTTTTCCACAAAGATTGAAAGCTGCTTTATGAACATTGTGAACCTCCTTTTATTTGTAGAGCTTGCGCTTGTCGTTGACGTGCTTTGTTTTTCCGTCTGAATGGACAAGGGAATTGGGCTGTACAAGGCTGATTTTTGCGTTGAGTCCCAGTGCCTCGCGGAGCTTGTCGTGAATTGCACGGGAAAGGTTTTCCAGTGAAGATACTTCGTCGGAGAAGAAGCGTTCGTCTACTTCTACCTGTACTTCCAGTGTGTCCGTATTGTCCACGCGGTCTACGTTTATCATGTAGTGGGGCGTTGTTCCGTCTATTGTAAGAAGGGCAGCCTCTACCTGTGACGGGAATACGTTTACGCCGCGGATGATGAGCATGTCGTCAGTGCGTCCTGCAAAGCGCTGGATTCTTGCCATTGTGCGGCCACAAGAGCATTTTGAAGTCTCTATTGAGGTAAGGTCTTTTGTGCGGTAGCGGATAAGCGGCATTCCCTCTTTGGTAAGGGTTGTGATTACAAGTTCGCCAGTTTCTCCAGGTCCAACCTGTTTTAGCGTTTTTGGATCGATTATTTCCGGCAGGAAGTGGTCTTCCCAAATATGGAGTCCTGCATGGGCATCGCAGTCAGCGGCAACTCCAGGCCCCATGATTTCTGTAAGGCCGTAGATGTCGTAAGCCTTTATGTTAAGCTGCTTTTCCATCTGGGCGCGCATTTCGTTTGTCCAGGGTTCTGCACCGCAGATTGCTGTCTTTAGCTGAATCTTGTCCATTAGGTTTGCGGCTTTTAGGTCTTCTGCAACGTGGAGCAGGTAGCTTGGGGTACAGGCTATTGCGGTTGCCTGGCAGTCAATCATCATGTCGATGAGCTTTTTGGTGTTTCCTGTTGACATTGGGATTACCAAGGCTCCAACGTATTCGGCACCGTAGTGGGCACCAAGTCCTCCGGTAAAGAGGCCGTAGCCGTAGCCAACCTGGATTGTGTCGTCTTTTGTAATTCCGGCCATTGTAAGGCAGCGGGCGGCACATTCAGACCAGGTTTCTATGTCGCGCCTTGTGTAGACGGCAATCTTTGGCTTACCGGTTGTTCCGCTTGAAGCATGCACGCGCACAAGTTCCGACCTTGGAACTGCGGAAAGTCCGAATGGGTAGGCTTTGTTCAAGTCTTCGTAAGTTGTAAACGGAAGCTTTTCCACATCCTCAAGACCGCGGATGTCCCCAGGTTCAAGCCCTGCGTCCTGCATCTTCTTGCGGTAGTAAGGCACATTGTGATATACGTCGCTTACTATGCGCACCAGTCTCTTGCTTTGCAAATCGGCAAGCTCATCGCGGGACATACATTCCCGCCTTTCGTTCCAGAACATTTATTTCTCCTATATATAAGGCAACCTAAAAGCAAGTTGTCGTAAAGGCTGCATTAAAACCTTATCATTTTTATGGTCAGGGCTTGGCGATTTTAAAGCCCGTGTTTTGTGCCGAAGCAAGCAGGCGTTTTTTTCCGTCAACAAGCTCATAGACTTCCGCAGAATAGAAAACTGCACTCCGTCCGTCCTTCTGAACGGATGACTCTGCGTAAAGGAAAGAAGTGTGGGCGGAAGAAAGGTAATTGATTTGACCGGTAAGCGTAACGACAGCAGTGCCGTCCTGCTCAAAGGCATTGGCTGCGACCGCAAAGGCAAAGTCGGCCATGGCAAAATAAACCGCACCCTGAACGTTGCCGATTGCATTCTTGTGCCGGGGTCCAACCTCCAGTGCAACCTTTGCATAGCCTTTTTTAGCTTCGAGGATTTGTATTCCGGTGGTCTTTACGGCAAAAGCATCCGCAGCAAATTCTGCCCTTACCTCTTCAAGAGATTTTTCCATAGGCAAAGCAACTTATTCCCCGCGGCCAAGGGCAAAGGCTTTTTTGTTGAGTTCCAGGAACTGGGGCTTTACACATTCAGAGAGGGCTTCAAGCCATTCACTTTCGCTTATGTCTTTATAATAGGTAGAAAAGCGTCCCATTAGGGCAATGTTTGCAGATTTGGAGGAGCCAGCCTTGAGGGCAAGGTCAAGGGCATCCATTGCGTCTACGTTTGCACCTGCGTTCTTCATTTTCTGGACGAGGCCATTCGGGTATTCTGCAGTACCTGTGATTACAGGCATGGGGTCTATTTGCTGTGTGTTTACGATTACGGTTCCGCCTTTTTTTAAGCAGTCAATGTAGCGGGCGGCTTCCAGTGTCTCGAAGGAGATTATGTAGTCTGCCTCGCCTTTGTCTATTACGGGTGAATAAACCTTGTCGCCAAAGCGTACGTATGTTACTACGCTGCCTCCGCGCTGGCTCATTCCGTGTACTTCGCTTACCTTTACGTCATATCCTTTTTTTAAGGCTACGCGGCCAAGCAACTTGCTTGCCAAAAGGGATCCCTGTCCGCCTACGCCTACAATCATTACATTCGTTGTCATGCCATTAGAGTATTGCAGACGGGGATTTTTGTCAATGATGCAATATTAAGGAACACAGAAATCAATTTTGGGCTACGCTCCCGCTACGCCCAAAACTGATTTCCTATTGCTTTATATACTATAAAGAGAATCTTGCGTTTCCCGCCTCCATTCCAGTGCAAATGCCATTAATTTTATGTCATTCTGAGCTTGACTCAGAATCTAAAATTACTATACCGCAAAGAGATGCCGAAACAAGTTCGGCATGACAGTTTTTTTATGTTAATGGCATTACATTCCAGTGCTTTCTTAACATATTTTTTGCATTACAATTGTTGAAAATATGCACTTGTCTTCTACACAAAGTAAAGTAATGGTGTGCGGTGTAACGGAAGGTGGTGTCCTTTTTTTTGCATAATAAGCCTAGCCGGGATTGGAGGGGGTGCGAAGCAAGCCCGCGAAGCGGGCCGGCCGAGAGGGCAAGCCCCGGAAAGCCCGTAACAAGGGACCTCCTGCAAGTATTGCAGGCAGTTTTACCAAGAAGTATGCTCCAGAGAAGAAAACTAGAGGATGTAACGCTCCAGATTCTGGTCTTTTACAACGTCCTTTAGGCGCTCGTCAACCCATGCACGGTCAACGGTTATGGTTTCGCCATTGTGCTGGTCTGCGTCAAAGCTAAGGTCTTCCAGGACGGTTTCCATAATCGTGTGCAGGCGGCGGGCACCAATGTTTTCTGCGCGGGAATTTACGTCTTCTGCAATAAAGGCCATGCGGTCAATTGCCTCTTCCGTAAACTTTAGGGTAACGCCTTCCGTTGCAAGAAGTGCCTCGTACTGCTTTACGAGTGCGTTCTTTGGCTCTGTGAGGATTCGCTTGAAGTCTTCTTTTTTAAGGGCTTCGAGTTCTACGCGGAGTGGGAAGCGGCCCTGGAGTTCAGGGATTAGGTCGCTGGGGGCTGCCACGCTAAAGGCACCTGCTCCAATGAAGAGTATGTGGGTTGTGTTTACCACGCCCCATTTTGTGTTTACGTCACTGCCTTCTACGATTGGGAGGATGTCGCGCTGTACTCCCTCGCGGCTAACGTCCTGCCTTGAACCTTCACCGCCCTTGGTTGCAATTTTGTCTATTTCGTCTATGAAGATGATACCGCTCTGCTCAACGCGCATTTTTGCCTCGTCCGCAACCTTGTCGCTGTCCGTTATGCGGTCTAGGGTCTGCGCCATGAGGATGTTGCGTGCCTCGCGTACAGTTACGTTCTTTACGCGGCTTTTTCCGCCGGAGAACATTTCCTGCAGCCCCACGATTCCCTCTTCAAAGTCGGCAGGGTTTCCACCGCTTAGCATTTCCATGCCGAACCTTGGCTGCTGGTGCACGGTTATGTCCACCATGCGGTCTTCCAGCTTTCCTTCACGGAGCATGGCACGGAATTTTTCGCGGGTTTCGCTCATGCCCTTGTTTTCTTCTGCCTTTGTTTCTTCTGCGGGTTCCTCGTCCTGTTCAAGGCTTTCTTCTGCAATAGCATCTTTTGGCATGTCTATGCGGATAAGGCTTCCTTGTACAGGGGCGTCGCTTCCAAAGATGTTGCCAGAAATATGGACGCTTGGCTTTTTAGCCTCTTTCTTTGCCTTTTTTGTGGAGCTTCCGGGCAAAAGCAAATCCAAGAGTGATTCTTCCACCATGGGGACTGCCTTTTCGCGGAGCTTTTCCTGGGTTTCTGCTTTTACCATGTTGTAGCCAACAGCCATCAGGTCGCGCACCATGCTTTCTACGTCGCGTCCAACGTAGCCTACTTCCGTGTACTTTGTGGCTTCCACTTTAAGGAATGGTGCCCCGCAAAGCTTTGCAAGGCGACGTGCTATCTCCGTCTTTCCAACGCCGGTTGGCCCCATCATGAGGATGTTCTTGGGGGCTACCTCTTCGCGGATTTCTTCCGGGAGCTTAATTCTGCGCTGGCGGTTCCTGAGTGCAACTGCTACAAAGCGCTTGGCCTTGTTCTGGCCTATGATGTAGCTGTCCAGGCGGCTTACAATCTGTGCCGGGGTGAGCCCGTCCGGGATTCCCTTTGCGGCTGGATTTTCGCCTGGTGCACCGCTTGGTGCAACACCTTGTGTACTATTAGTCTGGGGGGTAATGCTTTCTTCCATATTGCTTTCCTGATTATTTTCCTGTTTACTGTAGCTCTTCAACTACCACATTGTCGTTTGTATAGATGCAGATTTGCCCTGCTATTTTAAGCGATTTTTCCGCAATTTCCTTTGCACCCATGGCCGGGTTTTCCATGTAGGCAAGGGCTGCGGCATAGGCATAGTTTCCGCCAGAACCGATTGCTATGGCATCGTTTTCCGGTTCTATTACGTTTCCGTCCCCGGAGATGAGCAGAATCTTGTTCTTGTCCGCAACCAGAAGCATTGCCTCAAGCTTACTCATGTAGCGTTCCGTGCGCCAAAGCTTGGCAAGTTCAACCGCTGAACGGGAAAGGTCTCCGTTGAACTCCTTTAGCTTGTCTTCAAATTTGTCAAAGAGCGTGAATGCGTCTGCAACAGAACCAGCAAAGCCTGTAAGCACCTTGTCTCCGTAGATTTTGCGTACCTTGCGTGCATTACCCTTTACAACGGTGTTTCCGGCTGTTACCTGGCCGTCTCCTGCCATTGCAACCCTTCCGTTTCTTTTTACGGCTATAACCGTTGTGCTCCTTATTTTATTTTCTTCTGACATAAGAACTCCTAGTATAATTTTAGTCCTGCTTTCCCGAATGTGGGAAGGCCTGTTTGTAAACTTCCTTTAGCCTCTCCGTAGTCACGTGGGTGTAGCGCTGGGTTGTGCTTATGCTTGAATGCCCCAACATCTCCTGCACTGCACGAATGTCTGCCCCCGCCGCAAGCATGGCTGTGGCAAAGGTATGGCGGAAGGCATGCGGAGAAACGTGCCTGTTGGTTCCTTCCACACCCGAATATCTGCTTACGATATACCAAATTCCGTGTTCGCTCAAGGGGTTTCCCTTTTGGTTAAGGAAGACTTCCTGCACCGGGTTTCCACCGTCACTCTCACGCTCTGGAAAGCGGCTCTTTCTTTCTGCAAGATAAGCAAGCAAAGAAGAAACAGCATCCTCTGCAAAAAAAACGCGTCTGTCCTTCTTGCCCTTACCCGTAACCACCGCACTCTTAAAGCCGGAGGAAAAGTCCTTTAGCCTAAGGTGGGCAATCTCACCGACACGGCATCCAGAAGAATAGAGCATCTCGAACAAGGCCTTGTCCCTTGCCTGCCACAAAAGCGGCTCTTTTTCAGGCTCTATGCACAAAGCGTCCACTTCCGTACCGGTCATGAATCTTGGCAAGTGCTTTGGTGCCTTTAGCGTCTTTAGCTCAAGAGAGACATTACTTTTAATATAACCAAATTTCTTGCAATAGGCAAATAATCCGCGCACGGCTGCAATAAAACGGTTTATGGAGACAGTTCCGTATTTTCTGCGGCTAAGAGAGCCAACGCAGCCCCGCAAGTCTTCCAAAGTGAGGTCTTTTAGCGGCTTTTGTGGGGTAAGGATTTGCATAAGGTGCTTAAAGTCTTCTCCGTAGCCTTTTACGGTGTTTTCTGAAAGTCCGCGGACAGATTTTATGTACAAAAGGTATTCAGCGCAGCATTCTTCTATAGAAACAGGGGAATTGCTGGAAACAGTGAGCATTATCTTTGCCTCCTACCATGTTATTTTCGGAAAAAGAGGGGATAAAGCAAATACGGATTCTTCTATTTTTCTGGACGCAAATTCCAACTTCCCCATACGTCTTAAGGCTAAAACCGGGAAGCCATGCCTTTGCAGAACCGGCTTTCCAGGGTTCCGCGGGGCCCAACCCGCTCCATTGCTAGCGCAACCCGCCTGCGGCGGGCCCTTCCAATCCGGCGTAGGTTCATTTACCTCCATGCCTTTCCAGGCCACCGCCAAATTTGCCATTCCGCTTAAGCAAAAGATAAAATCCCAGGCATATTAAAGAAGACAAAAGCGAGCCTATCGCCGGAGCCCAGCCCATTGGGTAAAGCGTGCCGGGAAAGTATTTTGCCGCAAGATAAGCCCCCGGTATGCGGACAAGCAGAATAGAAACCGTATTGTGGAAAAAAGACAAAAGCGAGTAACCGTAAGCGCAGAAAAATCCGCTGAATGCAAAGTGAAAGGCCGCAAAAAAGCAGTCAAAGACGTAGGAGCGCAAATACTGGGCCCCAAGCTGAACCACTTCTGCATCGTGCGTAAACAAGGATACAAATGGAACCGATGCAAACTGGAAGGCAAACGCAAACAAAGCCCCAAAGGCAGAGGCAATTGCCATGCCTGCATACAAAGTGTGCCTTGCCCTGGCGTGAAGAGAAGCCCCCATGTTCTGGGCGGAAAGTGCGGATATAGCGCTGAGCATGCTGGAAGGGACAAGGAAAAGGAAGCATATTATCTTTTCCACAATTCCAACCGCAGCGGCAACGCTAAGCCCCCTGGAATTTGCAATTATGGTTATTACAAGAAAGGAAACCTGAATAAAGCCGTCCTGGGCGGAAACCGGAAGCCCAATCTGCAAAAGGGCCTTCAGAACCTTTGCATCCATCCTAAAGTCGCCCCGCAGAATCCTTACGCAAGCACCACGTTTCCCACGAGACCCACCGTTCCCACCGGTAGCTCCACCGCAAGCATCACCGGAAGCGCCACTTTTTCCGCAAGCACCAGCGTGAGTTCCACCGACCCCACCGGTAGCTCCACCGCAAGCCCCACGTTTCCCACGGGCAAAAAGCACAAATGCAGCAAGAAAAGCGCTAAAAGCCTGCGAAAGAACCGTAGCAAGGGCAGCCCCCCTTGAACCAAGATCAAGCGGCCCCATAAAAAATACGTCCAAGATTATGTTTACAAGGCAAGATGCGGCAACAAAATAAAGCGGCCTCTTTGAATCCCCCGCACCACGGAAAACAGCCGAAACCGAATTGTAAAGCGAAATAAATGGAATGCCCAAAAAGCAAATCCCAAGATAGGAAACAGTCTCCCCAACCGCCTCTGGAGGGGTATGCATAAGAGAAACAATCTGGGGGCAAAAGACAAAAAGAATGGCTGTGGCAAAAACAGAAAAAATCAAAAATGCAAGAAGCGAATTCCCCGCGCACAAACCGGCGTCCCGTTCCTTGCAAGCACCAACCGCCCGCGCCGTAAGAACCGTCGTTCCCATGGCAAGCCCCGCAATAATCACAGTAATCATGTGCATAATCTGGCTGCCAATGGAAACCGCAGTTATAACGTCCGCCCCATTGAACTGCCCCGCAATGAAAAGGTCAGCCATGCCGTAAAGGGTCTGCAAAAAATTTGCCATCAAAAACGGAAGCGAAAACGCAACCAGCCTAGCCGCAACGCTCCCCTCCGTCAACTTTCCTTCAAAATTTTCTTTCATACCTTGGCTATATTATAGAAAAGAAACAAAAAAGTAAACGGAACTTTTTAGGACTTCACTTCCCACCAGCCGTTCTTGTCTGCACCGTGGCGCAAAAGAAGCCCCTTCTTCTTTAGCTCAGTGATTTTCCTGCTGACTGTTGGCCGCGACTTCCCGGTTTTTTCTGCAAGCTCATCATACGAAATACTTGGATTTTCCCTTATAAGGTTCAAGATCAAATTTACAGTATCATTTACAGTATCATTTACAGTATCATTTACAGTATCATTTACAGTATCATGCTCTTTCAATGAATTCAAGATAATTGAAAGCATGAAATCAACGAATATGCCGGAATCATTTTTGTCTGTTGACTCTTCTATGGCATTATAATATGCAGCCTGATTTTCCCATATCATGTTTTCAATTGGAAGATTGGCAAAAACTGGATTCCATTCGGACAAAAGCCGTGACTGCCAAAAGCGTCCCATACGCCCATTTCCATCTTCAAAGGGATGGATGAATTCAAACTCATAATGGAAGACACTGGATTTTATAAGAATATGGTCTTTGGACTCTTTAAGCCAGCCGAACAAATCATCAATCAAAAACGGAAGTCTGTCTGCCGGCGGGGCAATGTGGGAGACTCCATCTTTTCCAGCCACACAAACACCGCCTTTCCTAAAGTGTCCTGGATTATCAACCAGCCCCATAGCCATGATACCGTGAGCCTTCAACAAATCCTTGTAGTCATAGGGATTAAAAGTCATAAAGGAATCATAAGCCTTGACGGCATTCCTTACTTCCAGAACTTCCTGCATGGGAGCAAGGACATGTTTTCCCTCAATAATAGCCGTAACCTGTTCCTCAGAAAGCGAATTCCCCTCAATAGCCAAAGAACCGCGGATTGTCTTCATGCGGTTTACCTTACGGAGTTTTATGCCATCTTTCTGCTCCATGCGGATTGCAAACCTCTCCAGCTTGGCAGATATGTCAGAGATAAGATTTATTGCATTGGCACTAATCGTAAAAGGCGGCGTATACATACCATAATTATATCAGAAAAAGCTTTTTTTGTTTAGCAAATCAGTCATTTCACAAGGAATTCAGCCCGTCCCCACATTGACAACTTCTTACAGCGTCCTTGCCCAAAAGCCTAGCCCCGATTGGAAGGGATCGAAGATTTACTTGTAAATCTCCGGGTTACTAAGCCGCCCATCCTTGGGCTCCATATTTTTTTTCAAGTCAGGAGTGAAGCGTAGCCCTGGAAAGCGGGTTAAAGGTGGCACTGCGGAATGGCGTAGCCTTACGCACAGTAAAAAAACAAAAGCGGCTCCAAAGAAAAAATATAACACCCCTTGCCTACGCCTCACCCCTTGCGTGTTGTTGAATTCAAAATGCAAATTCATTATAATTACTAGCTATTACAAATACCCAAGAAATTTACCCAGAGGTCAACATGAAAGCCATTGAACTTGAAAAGGCATACAATCCCAAAGACTTTGAAGAAAGAATTTACGGTGAATGGCTGGAAAAGGGCTGCTTTAAGCCTGCCAGCGACGAATCATCCCCCATGCACCAGTGCTACCTTAAGAACAAGGAAAAAGGCAAGGCCGGAAAATATACAGTCGTAATCCCCCCGCCAAACGTAACAGGCGTTTTGCACATGGGCCACGGCCTTAACAACGTTTTGCAGGACATCGTAGTCCGCTACCACCGCATGAAGGGAGAGGACACCCTCTGGGTAACAGGAACCGACCACGCAGGCATTGCAACCCAGAACGTGGTTGAGCGCGCCCTTAAAAAAGAAGGAAAAAGCCGCAACGACCTTGGAAGGGAAAAATTCCTTGAGCGCACATGGCAGGTAAAGGAAGACCACCACAACACAATCGTAAAGCAGCAGAAAAAGCTTGGAAACTCCGTTGACTGGGACAGGGAACGCTTTACCATGGACGAAGGCTTAAGCAAGGCCGTACGCGAAGTATTCGTTTCCCTCTACGAAAGGGGCCTCATCTACCGCGGAAACTACCTTGTAAACTGGTGCCCAAGATGCGGAACAGCACTTGCCGACGACGAAGTTGACCACACAGACACAAACGGCGCAATGTACCACATCTGGTACGAATATGCAGACGGTCCAGCCCCGGACGGCTCCACAAAGATAGAAATTGCAACAACCCGCCCCGAGACGCTTTTGGGCGATACGGCAGTAGCAGTAAACCCAACGGACGAACGCTACAAGGACATTGTGGGAAAGAAGCTTAAGCTTCCGCTAACAGACCGAACAATTCCACTCATTGCAGACGCATACGTAGACAAGGAATTCGGAACCGGTATGGTAAAAATCACCCCGGCCCACGACCCCAACGACTACCAAGTTGGAAAGCGCAACAACCTGGAAATAATCAACATACTGAACCCGGACGGAACCCTTAACGAAAACTGCCCGGAAAAGTACCGCGGAATGACCTGCCAGAAAGCACGCGCACTTATCATACAGGACCTCACAGACCTAGGCCTTTTCAAAGCAGAAGAAAAAATCACCCACTCGGTTGGCCACTGCTACCGCTGCGGAACAGTCGTTGAGCCTTACTTAAGCGACCAGTGGTTCGTAAAGATGAAGCCGCTCGCAGACAAGGCCCTCGAAGCATGGAAGAAGGGAGAAATCGTCTTCTACCCCCGCAAGTGGGAAAACACATACACACACTGGATGGAAAACATCCGCGACTGGTGCATAAGCCGCCAGCTCTGGTGGGGACACAGAATCCCCGTATGGTACTGCCAGAAGTGCGGAAAGGTAATCGTAAGCAGAACAGACCCTGAATGCTGCCCGGACTGCAAGGCCCCCGCATCAGAACTAAAGCAGGACCCGGACGTACTGGACACCTGGTTCTCTTCATGGCTCTGGCCCTTCTCCACACTTGGATGGCCGGAAAAAACAGCAGACCTTGCGGAATTCTACCCGACAAACGCACTGGTAACAGCCTACGACATCATCTTCTTCTGGGTAAGCCGCATGGTAATGGCTGGCCTCGAATTCACAGGCAAAGCCCCCTTCCACGACATCTACATCCACGGCCTTGTCCGCGACAAGCAGGGACGCAAGATGAGCAAATCCCTGGGCAACGGCATTGACCCGCTAGAAATAATCGACATGTACGGAGCAGATGCCCTCAAGTTCACCATGAGCTACATGGCAGCACAGGGACAGGACATACTTGTAGACAAAGACTCCTTCAAGATGGGAAGCCGCTTCTGCAACAAGGTCTGGAACGCAAGCCGCTACATTCTGGGCAACCTGGAAGGCCGCACCCTCATCCCGGTAAAGGACAGTGACCTCACCGAACTTGACAAATGGATTTACACCTGCCTTAACCGCGCCGTAAAGCTCAGCAGGGAAGCTCTTGAAAGCTACCGCTACAACGACGCAACAAGCGCAGTATACGAATACTTCTGGAACGACTTCTGCGACTGGTACGTGGAAGCAACAAAGCTCTCCTTCAAAAACGGAGACGAGAGGGAAAAGGACCGTGCAGTTTCCGTACTGCTAAACGTAATGGAAGAAACCCTCCGCCTGCTCCACCCCTTCATTCCTTTCGTAACGGAAGAAATCTGGAGCAAACTGCCGCTTGACCAAATCACCGCAAACCGCAGCACAGCCGGACAGCAGAAAATCCTGCCAACATCCGACTACAAAGACATGCTGGTGGACGCCCCCTACCCGGAATTCAGCCAGGAGCGCGAAAACGAGACCATAACAGGCCGCTTTGAAGCCCTAAAGGAACTCATCCGCGCAATCCGTGCCCTCCGCGTAGAATGTGGACTTGACCCGGCACTAAAGCTCCACGTTGCAATCCAGATAGAAAATGGCAGCGCCGCAGAAGTAATCAAAGAAAAAACAGACATGATTGAACTCCTTGCGGGTGTCAAAAAGACGGAATTTGTTGCCGATAAACCAGAGAAGGCCATCGGAACCGTAGGAAAAGGCTTCGAGGCATTCCTTCTTGTGGACGAAAGCGTCAACAAGGAGCAGCTTATGGCACACTTCAACAAGGAAATCGAGACGGAAAAAGCCGCCGCCCAAAAAAGCGAGGCAAAGCTTGGCGGAAAATTCGCAGAACATGCCCCGGCAGAAGTTGTTCAGGCAGAAAAAGACAAGCTTGAAGAAACAAAGCGCCGCATAGAAAAGCTCGAATCCTACGTAAAAAGCCTGTAGGCTGGCTAGAATCAGGAGGAAATATGGGCAAGAAATATGATATGGCTGTAGAAAAGCCTTCGCAGATGGACCAGGATCATATGCTCAAGCTCAAGGGCATTTCCCTTGCCCCTTACATGCAGCTTGCAACTGCCCTTATAGGAAAGGCCCGTTTTTCCGGTGGCAACATGTTCCGCCACCAGATGGACACAATGGGCATCCTCATTGACTACGGCTACATAGACAAAATTCTGCTCAAGGCCGCATGCATCCACGACGTTGTGGAAGACATTCCCGGCTTTGACCAGAATTTAATCCTCAACGCAGACGAAGACGGCCCGGAAGTCCTAAAGCTGGTCCTCGAAGTAACAAAACAAGTGGGCCAGCTAAAACCGGACTACCTGCGCAACATAATAGAAAACGGCAGCCAAAACGCCAAAATCCTAAAGTGCGCAGACCGAATCAGCAACATGATAAGCCTGGGCTTTGTAACAAGCGACGCCTTCATCGAGCGCTACTGCGACGAAACCGAATTCTTCATCTTCCCCATCGCGCTTGAAGTTGACTACAACATGTACCAGGAACTCATCAGCCTGGTCTGTTCCCGCCGCACATACCTGGAAGCCACCGGTTACTTTGACCGCAAAAAGGAAGACTAAATCTTAACCAAAGTTTTTCTTTTAATCTGGAGCACACGCCTTGGTCAAACTGTGCCTGGCACTCCGTGTCCAGTCAGCTGCATTTTTTACCCGCTTTCCGGGGTTCCGCGGGCCCCTACCCGCTCCATTGCCTACGGCAACGGCTTCGCCGCCCCTCCAATCGGGGCTAGGCTTTATTTGCAAGATATGCTAATGACAAATCAATTATAAAGCAGTATACTAAATCAAAGGTCAAGTTTTCAGTGAAAACACGTCATTATCGGCCGGTTGGTGAGCATAGTCGAACCACGACCCGATAATCTATACCAACCCCGAAGTTCAAGTTGAGGCTATATTTATAAGGACTTATACTATGGAATTTCTTACAACAAAAGGTATTGCAGCAAGCATAGAGAAAATAATAAGAACAGCACGCGAACACATTGTAATCATCAGCCCCTATATAAAAGTAGACAAGACTTATATTGAACGCTTACATGAAGCAGACAGAAATAATGTACGAATACACATAGTTTTTGGAAAAAAAGATATGGCAGATTTTGAAAAAGATAAATTTCAAAATTTCCGCAATCTGAACATATATTTCCTTGAAAACCTTCATGCAAAATGCTACATGAATGAAAATTCCGCCCTAATCACATCAATGAACCTATACGGTTACTCAGAAGAAAACAACCGCGAAATGGGTCTTTTTATTAACCGAAACGACAATTATGACTTGTATGATGATATGAAAGGAGAATGTCTGTCAATAATAAATTCTGCAGAAAAGTATACCTTAGACAAGAAAAATGACTTCTTTGACTTTCTTGATGACCTTTTCCCCAATTCCAATAATTCAGAAGACCTCGAAGGACATTGCATAAGATGCGGAACAAGAATTTACTTAAATCCTAATTATCCGTTATGCGATGACTGCTACCATGTTTGGGCTCAGTACAACAACCCCAAATTCCAGGAAAACTATTGCCATAAATGCGGACGAAGCATTTTTTGGTATGAAGAACAGCCCATATCTTACGACCACCCGCTTTGTTCCAAGTGCGCACAAGATACAAATAACTGGCCTCTGTAAACGATGACCTACCGCACACTCAACAGCTACCTAAAAGAAACCTTCGGCACAAAAGTCTACAAGCTTTCCCTAAGCACAGGCTGCACCTGCCCCAACCGCGACGGCAAATGCGGAATCGGTGGCTGCATCTTCTGCTCACATGGAGGAAGCGGAGACTTTGCCCAAAGCGGAAGCGACATAGACGCCCAGATTCAAAAAGCAAAAGCCATGGTAAGCAAAAAATTCCCGCAGTCCATAAAAGAAGAAGATCGCCGCTACATTGCCTACTTCCAGTCATTCACAAACACCTACGCCCCCGCCCAAAAGCTGCGCCCCATTTTTACCGCGGCAATCAAGCACCCCCAGGTCGTCGCGCTAAGCATAGCAACCCGCCCCGACTGCCTAGAAGAAGAAATAATCTCCCTTCTAAAAGAGTTAAACCAAACAAAGCCCGTCTGGATTGAACTTGGACTCCAAACCATCCGCGAAGACACAGCCCACTTCATAAACCGCGGCTACGACCTTGCAGTCTTTAAAAAAGCCTACGACACGCTAAAAAAAGCAGGCCTAAAAGTAATAGTCCACGTAATAGTCTGCCTGCCCGGAGAAGGCATAGAAGACGCAAAGAACACCATCCGCTACCTTGCAGAGCAAAAGCCCGCCCCCGACGGAATCAAAATCCAGCTGCTTCACGTGCTAAAAGGAACAAGGCTTTACGAGCTGTACCAAAAAGACTCCTCTATCGTAAAACTCCCCAGCCTTGAAGAATACTGCTCCATGCTAAAAGAACTCATTCCCCTCATCCCTCCGCAAACCGTAATCCACAGGCTAACAGGCGACGGCGCCAAAAAAGACCTGGTTGCCCCCCTCTGGAGCGCCAACAAAAAGAAAGTCCTAAACGCAATCAGAAAAGCCCTCTCCCAAAACTAACAAAAATCCCAATGCCATTAACATAAAGAAGCGTCATGCCGAACTTGATTCGGCATCTCTCTTCAATATCGCAATTTGAGATTCTGACTCCACTCAGAATGGCACAAAGTTAGAGCCCCCCATCCGCACCGCTAAAAAAAACGTCAACTCGTGTCATTTTCACGTTTACAAATTTTAAATTAGGCCTTATAATCTAATCATGAACAAGATACTATTTTCACTTGCATGCCTAGCCGCATTCACCGGATGCGAAAAAAAGGCCCACGTCACAACAACCATTCCTGAAAACCCGGGAATCTTTGTAAAAAAGGTAAACGGACTTCCCGACACCTTCATCCGCGGTGTGGACATTTCCACAGTACTTGCCCAGGAAGAAAGCGGAGTAATCTACCGCGACAGGGACGGCACCCCCCAGGACATCTTTAAGACGCTAAGAGAAAACGGCGTAAACTACATAAGGGTGCGCGTCTGGAACAACCCCTACGACCAAAACGGAAATGGCTTTGGCGGAGGCAACAACGACAGCACAAAGGCAGCGGAAATAGGCAAAAGGGCCGCAAAGTACAACCTTCCCCTTTTGGTAGACTTCCACTATTCAGACTTTTGGGCAGACCCCGCAAAGCAGCAAGCCCCCCGTGCATGGAAAGGCATGGGCATAGAAGAAAAGTCGGAAGCGCTCTACGCCTACACAAAAGAAAGCCTTGAGCAGATAAAAAAAGCCGGAGCAATAATCGGCATGGTTCAGATTGGAAACGAAACAACCGGTGCCATGTGCGGAGAAACAAACTGGCTTCAAATTTCAAAACTCATGAATGCAGGCGCAAAAGCAGTGCGTGACTTTTCCAAAGACGTAAAAGTAGTAGTTCATTTTGCAAACCCGGAAAAAGCCGGAGAATACCTGCGCTACGCAAAAATACTAAAAAACAACGAAGTGGACTACGACGTGTTCGCTTCCTCTTACTACCCCTTCTGGCACGGAACTTTGGACAACCTAAAAACAGTCCTAAGGCAGGTGGCAGAATTCTCCGGCAAAAAAGTAATGGTGGCAGAATTCTCCTACGTAAACACCTACCAAGACTTTGACGGTTCAGGAAACTCAATCTCCGAAGACTCCGCAATAGACAAACCCTACTCAGTTTCCGTACAGGGACAGGCAGACTGCATAAGGGAAATAATAGCCGCAACAGCATCCCTTGGAGACAAAGCGCTGGGCGTATTCTACTGGGAACCAGCATGGATTCCAGTCCCAGGAAACACAAAAGAAGAAAGGCAGCTGCTCTGGGAAAAATACGGCTCAGGCTGGGCTTCAAGCTATGCTGCAGTCTACGACCCCGACGACGCAGGAAAATACTGGGGAGGCTCCGCATGGGACAATCAGGCCCTCTTTGACGCAGAAGGAAAACCGCTCGCATCCCTTGCAACATTCGGCCTTGCTGGAAGAGGGGCAAGCACACAGGTAAAGGCAGACAGTGCAGAAGAACAGAACATAAGGGTGCGCCTTGGAGACAGCCTTGAACTTCCAACAGAAGTAAGCGTAATAAATAACGACGGCTCCAAGACAAACGCAAGCGTAACATGGAATTCAAAAACAGAAGACGGAAAAGAAGTGTCCACCCTAACAAAAAGTGGCAATGGCCCTGCGGAATACAAAGTCTACGGAAGTGCAGACGGAATCAGCGTACTTGCAAAAATTGCCGTCATAGAACCCAACTACCTTGAAAACCCCTCCTTTGAAGAAAAAGACCTTTCCATGTGGAAATGGGAAGACCTGACCGGAAAAATGAAGGAACTCAAAATAGAAGACAACAAAAACAACGCAAAAAGTGGAACCAAGTCACTCCACTTCTGGTCAGACACAGCCGTAAACTTCCGCGTAGAGCAAACCGTAACCGGCCTCAAACCCGGCCTCTACAAATTCTCCCTTGTAATCCACGGAGGCGATGCAGGAGCTTCGGACGCACAGGACATAAAAATCTTCGCAAGATCTGGCGGCAAAGACTACGAAGAAAAAACAAGCGCAGACGGCTGGAGAAATTTCAGAACCCCGGACATCCGCGGAATAAAAGTCGGTACAGACGGAAAGGCAACCGTAGGAGCAAGCGTAAACCTAAAAGCCGGTTCCTGGGGCAACCTTGACGACTTTGTCCTAACACCGCAATAAATTTTTTCTTTCATTGCCGGGTGGTTGGTGAGCCAGTCGAACCACGGCCCGGCAATCTTTTAAGCAGAGCATCAAATCCTTCGCAACAATAAAAAGCCTTTCCTCATTGAAAAAAAATTGCATTTAGATTATCATGCAGACAAATCACAAAAAGAGGTTTGCATGTTTGAATTTAATTACACTCTGGACGCATCACTATTACTTGCCGGCAGAAAAATGATAAAAAAATATATGATTGCCCTTTACATAGTTTTACCTTTGGTCATTTCCCTTGAATATTTTTTCAAGTTCTTCAAGACAAGAGACTACTTTCAATTACTAATAGCATTTCTTTCAATATTGATATTCTACACACTAATCTTTATTATTAACACAATCAAAAAATTCACAAGCAAAACCAACAGCAAATTTTTGGATCAAAAAGTAAACATAATTTTCTCAGACACCACCATCAGCGTAAAAACAAAAAAAGAAGGAAGCTTTGAATCATCACAAACCTACGAGTGGAACATGATATGGAAATTTACCCAGGACAAATCCTATTACATCCTTTACCTGTCAAGATTAAAGTCATACATCATCCCCAAGGGAAGATGCACCAGCGCAAACGAAAAAGAATTCGCTAGCTTTGTAGAAAACAAATTAAAGGAAGTACAAAAATGTCAATAAGAAAAGCAGCATTAGTAAAATGCATCTACCAGTTCATTCTTTTTTCAATAATTGGTCTTGCACTTATGTTTACGTTATTTCATGCAGCAATCCTTGCTCTTCCAGTAATTGCCTTTATGTGGACTTTCTGGGGATTCAATTTTCTTACCCTAATCACAGGAGTTCAATTTAGCAACAGGTATAAAATTTCATTTGCCTTATTGAATTTCTTTGTCATTGCTTTGCTCATTACATTCCTGATAATTTCATCAGATCCGGAAGAATATGAAAAAGTTTACACCATTGCCATAATCACTTCAATCTGCATTGGAATACTGTATCTTCTTACTATTATTCTCTTTGTAAAAGCATATTGGAAAGCAGCAAAAATAGAGCTGCTAAAATTAATGGGAAAAGAAATTCCCTTGGAAAAACATTCTGAACTTTGCAAAACAAAATATCCTGTCTTACTTGTTCACGGAACAGGATTTAGAGACAGAGCTTTTTGCAATTATTGGGGCGGAATACCCGGCCTGCTAGAAAAACATGGGGCAAGCATTTTTTACAGCAAGCACGATGCATGGGCAAACATAGAAGATGCCGCAAGCCAAATTGCAGACACGCTCAAAACCGTCCTAAAAGAAACAGAATGCGAAAAAGTAAATATCATAGCCCATTCCAAAGGCGGAATTGATGTTCGCTATGCAATAAGCAAATTAGGCCTCGAAGACAAAATAGCATCCGTAACAATGATAAGCTCCCCCAACCACGGTTCCAAAACACTTGACAAATTGTTTTCCATTTTTGGGGAATGGTTATTTAAATTTCTTGCGGTATTTGTAAATTTATGGTTTAAAATTCTCGGAGATAAAAAGCCCGACTTTTTTAGAGCAACAAAACAGTTTTGCTCAAGTTACATGGAAAGCTTTAACAAAGAAATTACAGACTCCTCTTCCATATTGTATCAAAGTTTTGCCGGCAAAATGAAAAATCCCTTCAGCGATATTTTCATGTGCTTTATGAATTTTGTAATGAAGTTCTGCGACGGAGAAAACGACGGTCTTGTATCAGTAGAATCTGCAAAATGGGCAAACTTCCGCGGCGTTATAGAAGGACAAAAGTTTTTAGGAATTTCTCACGCACACGAAGTTGACGCCTACCGGACAAACCCAAAAATAAAAGAAGCAGATGGCTTACCAAAGAACTCAAAGACAATCCGTGATTTTTACATCAACCTAATTGCAGAATTAAAAGAAGAAGGTTTTTAAAAATCTTTATAGCCAATCAAAGAACCTCAACACAGAGCATCGAGGTATGATGCACACCTTTAAGAATTCACTTATTATTTATGCTAAGAATTGTGTTACTGCGTCGAGTTTCGTTGTTCTTAGAATGGGGCATGGCATAAGCACAGGCATAAAAAAATATCTGTCCTCGTTGCAAAAAAAGAGTTTTCTAGCTATTATAAGCAAAAAAGGTGAAAGATGAGTTTTATATTTGTAATAATATCTATTAGTGTTTATCTGCTAGTTACGGCCTTGGTCATTCACTCTACGCACGGAAGGATAAGCCGCGAGCGCTATTGGAAGATAGAAATCATTATGATTGGCGGGTTTGCGTCTTATTGTTTTTTTACCATATTTATATTGTCCTTCTTTCTTCATAACTTTTCTCACACTAATTTCTTTTATTGGATGCACGTCCTGCAAACTTTACTTTTTGTAATAGGAATTATTGGCTCTTTTATTTTTATGTACAAGTACTGGCAACTGCAGATTCTCCGCCTGCATGACCTGAACAAGTCCGGCTGGTATTGTTTGCTCGACTTTATTCCTTTCTATAACATTTATGATTTTTTTGTAATGAACATAAAAAAGAGAAGCATCATGCTGAATGAATTTGACGAGACAATTGACTACTTTTCTTTTTTTGAAAAAAACAAATTGCTTCAAGACAAAAAGCTTATTACCAAAGACGGCGTGGATTTTTACGTCAACGGAATTAAATTTGAATACAAAAACTTTAATGGCCATGTCCAGTATGAAGTTTCCAAGATGAGCCTTGAAAATGACAAGACTCTGGAAGAATACTGCATGAAAAATTTGCAGCAAACAGAAAACGCCCCCGGTTATGCAGGAGAATACAGGATTTCTTTTCTTGATGAAGGAAATTTATTTGAAAAGCTAAAAAACGATTTGCACGGAATAGTTATAGATGACGGCTTTATTACGATAAACGAAGTTCCGTTTTTTGTTAGGGAAAATTACTTTAAGTACGAAATTGTTTATAAAACAAAAGATTCTTCCAGAATAAAAAATTTTTCCCAAGTAGAAGAATTGCAGGATTACAGCTGCCAGTCTTTAACAAAGGCACAATTGCTTGAACTAATAACACAAGGCGCGTAAGGAAAAAGTTTGCAAAAGAAAGCCTACCCCCGATTGGAAGGGTGGCGCAGCCAGACCGCCGCAAGGCGGGCCGGAGCGACAGCGTAGCCCTGGAAAGCGGGTAATAATAAGAGCTTTCGGTTTTGAAAAAAAATGCATGCGATTTTACAAGAGGCAGGTCCAAAAAAGAAAAAAAACTTATGCTATCTTAAAGAGCTGCTCTATGTATTTTTGGCGAACCACAAGTACGGAGCAATGGGCGCTGCCGATGATTTCGCTTT
>Ga0310691_10000694_pt1 | contig 58841 bp, 49 predicted proteins | sample 176DNAGHGlowgp2_FD_203887 | JGI IMG/M metagenome (GOLD analysis project Ga0310691, IMG submission 203887) | Sheep rumen microbial communities from Palmerston North, Manawatu-Wanganui, New Zealand - 1766 DNA GHGlow gp2 (v2) (version 2) | ecosystem: Host-associated > Mammals > Digestive system >... | reverse complement strand
GAGCTGCTGCCTCGTTACCATCACAGGTGATAAACTTCTTTTCTTTAGCCATTTGTTTAGAATAGAATTAAAAAAAATATTTGTTCTTTATTCTTTGTTTTTTGTTCTTTTCCCAATATTATCGTAGCGCTGTTTTTAAAACTCTGCAAAGTTACGAAGAAAAAAGTGAATTGCAAAGCGTAGATAGCAAAAAGTTGCTAAAACGTTTGCGTTTTCTTTTTTTCATCGTACATCTGATGCATATTAATACAGGAAACCAAGCAGCCAGAGCGGTATTTGGTTGTCTTTGCCAATCTCTGTGTTATAGCGTGCATAGATGGTGTCAGGCGCATAGCGTACCTTCGCTTTGTTGTTTGCATCGCAGACACGGAATTTCAAGTGTTCGTCAACCAGATAGTACTGGTCACGTCCCTGCTGGTTGACTTTGTGGTCTTTCCATAGCGAATTGACGAAGAAGGTCTCCATTGCCGTCTGCTTATCCACATGAATGGGGTAGATAGCATAGAGCAGGTTTGAGTTGTGGAGCATGACTTTTGACGGTTTCTTGGGGAAGTCTTCTCCTACAGGATATATCATATTGAGCAGACGGGCATCGGTAAGGTACTTGATATAGTTCATCACCGTAGCTCGACTGGTTTCGATGTCTTGAGCCAGTTTGCTGACATTAGGGGCCTTGGGGCCTTCCTCAGCCAGTTGGTAAAAAAGCTTCTTTATTTTAGTAAGGTATTTCAGTTCTATCTGTTTGATGAGCAGGATGTCAACCTCTGTCATCATATTCATCGTCTTCAGCAGATTCTCAGAATAGTTGCGCTGTTCCTTGAAGAAGGGGTAGAAACCGTGGTGGATGTAATCCTGGAAGTAGCGGTTAGGAGACACCTTGGGAAGAATCTGCTTGATGATGTGCTCGTGGTTCTTAAGAATCTCGTCCAGTGTGTAAGGGCGGAAACTGTTGCCCGTCTGCAGATTGATGAACTCGCGGAAGGAGAAGCCACGCAGATTGTAGCTCTTGACAATGCCATTGAGCTCGGGGTTCTCGTCTTTCAAACGCATCACGCTGCTGCCCGTGAAGACAATCTTCAGATAAGGGTACAGGTCATAGCATTTGCGCAGTTCCTGACTCCAGTTGGGCTGTTTGAACACCTGGTCGATGAGTAGCACACGACCGCCATGGTTGCAGAACTCACCGGCAAAGTCGGAAATACCGTGTCCCTGAAAATAGAAGTTATTCATATTGACATAGAGACACTGGCGGTCGTTGACATCAAACTTCTCTTTGGCATATTGGAGCAGGAAAGTAGTCTTTCCAATGCCGCGTGTGCCCTTAATGCCGATGAGACGGTCTGACCAGTCTATCTCGTCCATCAGAGTGCGACGTACGGGAGCGTTGACGTGCTCTACCAAGTACCTATGCGTACGGAAAAATGCTTCCATAAAACTACTACTACGCTGATTCTTACTAAAAACTGGCGCAAAGTTAGTAAGAAAAATCGAAATTGCAAAGCAGAGATTGCAAAATCTTGCTAAAAGTATGTTTTTTTATATTTAATGTTTAATCCGTTAAAATATTCAATGAGTGGTTTGACACCATTCTCCCAATCCATGAAATATAGATAATGTCCAACATGAAGGAATAAGACTTCGCTGTCAGGATATTCCGCTTTCCACATTTCTTCTGCATGTTCAAACATATAATACTCTCCCTCATCTTGTTCCTTGGTGATGTGGGCGGTTTCAAGAACTCTGGGGTCAGCATTCTCGTATGTGTCAGCCAAGATAGCAGTTGTTTTGCCGACATAGTGGAAATCGGGCATGCTCTCAATGATTCTGTTATCTTGAGCGACGCGTCTTTCGTTCAGCTCCTTTGAGAAGTTCTTCCAAACCAGTGGCACGTTTTTGTTTCTGTCTTTGAATCTGTTGGGAATGCCGTCAAGAACAATAACATGAGGAGCAATTCCAAACATGCCGTTCAAGCGATGGGCCATATACAGTCCCATCTCGCCACCCAGGCAAAAACCGGTAATAATATCGATGCCATATTCTTTATATACAAGTATGACCTCTTGCAGATATTCATCAATATACTCATCCGTCGTCCTCGGATTGTGTGAGCGGTTGTCGTGATATGAATCTATTACAAAGATGTTATAATGTTCTTTGATGCCTTCCACAAATGTCTTATAAAGGTATACCAGATTGGTGTATCCGCATACAAGAACCATTGTGGGCTTTTCTTTCACTGGTTTCTCATACCAATAATACTGTATGGAGGTACTGTGTTTAGACAACTTTCTGATGGTGCGTAATTGCATGATATCTGCCGGCGAGATGGTAATACCTGCATAATTCAGATGAGCCGTTATCTGCATCATTTGGATAGAGGTAAGTCCTAACTCATCCAGCAAGTCTATGTCAATATTTACATCCTCAATGCCAAAGTCTTCTGCGATGATGTGAGAAATCACGGTCTCAGCAGCAGTCTTATTGATACCTTTATTACTGGTAAAAGCCTCCAAGGCAGTGTTTCTTAATTTAGACTTGTCTACCTTACCATTGACATTCGTTTCAAAATGATCTACGCTTACCCAATATGTCGGTATCATATAAGGAGGAAGCATCTTTAATAATGCTGCCTTCTCTTCTTCGAATGATTCCTTTCCGCTTTTCGTCTTGACATAAGCTACAATGAATTGTTCGGTACCAATCGTTTCAACACGTATGTAACTTTGTTGAACATCAGGACATTTCTCCAGAAGAGACTTGATTTCTCCCAACTCAACACGATAGCCTCTAACCTTTACTTGTGAGTCTTTTCTTCCTAAATAATCGAGTGTACCATCAGGCATCTCCTTGACAAGGTCGCCTGTGTGATAGAGTATAGGAGCAATATCCTTTGTCGGGAAAGGATTTTTGACAAAGGCGGTCTCATTAAGTTCGGGCCGGTTCATATAACCTTGGGTTAACTGAGGACCGCCAAGCATTAACTCACCTAACTCTCCAGGCTTTGCTATCTGCATATCGTCTGTGACAACATAGGACACTACGTCAGGGAATGCTACACCGATATTGCGCGATTCAGTGGCTGATTTTACATCGCAGAATGTTGAAAATACCGTACACTCTGTAGGACCATAAGCATTGATGAATCGATAGGAGTTGTTCATTGCTTTTTCCGCTGCAGACTGAATGAGAGCCTCGCCGGCACTAACCAATGTCTCCATAGATGGGAAATCGAAGAAGTTGAGTTGAGCTAGCAGGGTGGGAGGCAGACAGACGTATGTCACCTTTTCCCGTTTCATCATGGCGGTCAGCTCTGTTGTGTCCGTCCGTTCGTAATCGTTAGGAATAACTTGCTTGGCTCCATAATAGAGAGAACCGAAGATAGGGACAATCGACGTATCAAAGCTTATGCTGGCAAAAAGCATTAATACACTTTCTTCACGAATGCCAAACACTTCCTTCTTGGAAATCGTATCCAACAGACTTACCACATTGTCGTAACTAATGGGTATGCCCTTGGGTATGCCTGTCGTACCAGAGGTGTAAATGATATAGGCAATATGATTATCTGTCTGGTCAATGGTTTCGTATGACTCAATCTCCTCCAGTTGGGAAGGTTGCAACACGATGCACTCTGGCTTGTCATCGCCAAAATCCTGACCATCGGTCAAGAGTATTGTGCCACCGCTGTCTTTCATCATTGTTTTTATTCTGTCCACCGGTGTTTGCGGGTCTATGGGCATATAGGTATAGCCGTTTTTCAGAATAGCCCATATGGAAGGCATCAGCCATTCTGTTTTGCTCATGCATACGCCGATTCTTACCGGATTCCCTGTTTTGTGGGAAATGGCTAATTGCCTGTTGATGTGATTAGAAATGACGGATGCTGCGTCATCTAACTCTGCGAAAGAACTAGATTTACCATTTACCTTGACAACCACTTTGGTTGAAAGTGTCTTAATATTATTTTTTACTCTTCTTAAAAAGATATCTTTTGTTGGGTTCATATCATTAATTAAATATTAAGCGTAAGATTTATCATTGCCCATCTTCCTTGTTGCCTGATGGGACCAATACTTGTTCCTCCTTGTTCGTAACCATGGTTGAAGAGATTGTATATATGACCGCTAATCTCGAACATCTTTATCTTATAAGTAGCTCCCAAATTAGCAACCATTCTTGAAGGAATGTCTGTCTCTGAAATGATAGGTGCCCACATCTCATCAGGGCTTTCGAATGTGGAGATTTGGCCACTATAATAGTTGAAGCCTGCGTTTACTCGCAGATTCTTGATGACCTCATAGTATGCGTTTAGGTTTGCGGACCATTCTGGAATATTGTAGATACGGTTGCCGGAAGTTTTATAATCTTCAGCAGATACCAGATGCTGCCATGTGACATTGCCGTTGATATATAGTTTGTTCCTTTTATAGATGGAAGTAAGTTCCAAACCGATATTCTTCATGGTACCAGAGTTCATGTAGTTGATACCTTGACGATAAACCAGGTTCGTTGCTACATTATAAAATCCATTTATCTCCACGTCTAACCCCTTTATAAGATGATGCCTTGTCACAGAGGCCTGAAAGGAGTGCAGGTACTCAGAGAGCATATCCTCTCCACCATAATATGTGTCTAACGTGTTATAACGATAGAAGTAAGGAGCGTCGACGAAAGCTTCTGAATAGCTCAGCTTCACATTCCATTTGGGCTTTAAATAGATAAGGGCTATACGTGGTGAGAATTCGTGGAAACTCTCGTTATTCTTACGTCTTTTATAGTCATAGCGTATGCCTGCATTGAGTACAAGGTCCTTATAGCTATGCTTCAATTGAATATATCCGTCAGCACTCTGTTCAGTACCTTTAATCAAGTTCTTGCTGTCATCGTAGTTTACGATGATTTTATCGAAGTCAAGACCTTCAAAATTGGCAGCATCCTTAAGACTGAAGTAGTTGTAATGTACGCCAGCAGTGATGTTTCCCTTGTGGTCGTTAGAGAACTTATAGGAATAATCTGTTCTTAGGAATAATCCGAAATTTTCTTCTTTGAAGCGTAGGCACTGGAAGCCTCCTTCTTTCATCTGGATAGCTACATCAGGAGCACCATTGGGGGTTAAAGTGTATTCCCAATCCTCTGGTGTGTCATCAGCAACAGCTTGAAACATATTATGGGTTTCGTTATCATAAGCGATACCCGCTTTCAAATTTAACTTTCTTATGTTGAAAGAATAAGAAAGTTCTATGTTGTTTGACATATATGCGTAACCAGGCTTGTTCCCGTCGTAGACAAGATACTTATCGTAGGAATAAGGCGAGAAAAAGTAGCTGAGAGAATAGGGGGCTATTATTTTCGTGAACGCAGTGTTGTAAAGCAGGTGGACACCTTTCCAGTGAAAGTCCAAGCCTACATTATGTGTAGGACGGTCATTAAAACCTCCAAGGATGATATTACCCCCCACTGGAGAGGTTCCCTTAACTTCTTCTTTGGGAATATAGTATTTTTCACCATCAGACTTGTATATCTCTCCCCAAATAGTCAAGTCGACATCCATGAAGCGCTTACCAAAAAGGATTGATGCTTTTTGAACACCATACGTGCCTAATCCTCCCTTTACTTGCAAACCGTCAATTTCTGCACCGTTTTTGGTAATGATATTAATAACAGATGTCAGTGCGACGCCGCCATAAAGTGAGGAAGCCGGGCCGCGAAGGACCTCTATCTGTTTCACTTTGTCAAGACTGATAGAATAGTCTGGACGAGCCACATTGGTACAATAGCTGTTCAGACGATGGCCATTCAGCATGATTAATATTTTCTCTTGTCCAGAGCTGTAAATACCTCGCATGGCAATATTCAGCTCTTCGTTGCACTCTACGTTAATCATTCCTGGAACAAAAGCTAAAAGGAGTTCTTTTAAGTTACGTGCACCACTCATCTTAATCATATCTTCCGTGATAAGTGTGACGGGAACAGGTGCTTCGTCCAAACTTTCTGCTTGGTTAGAAGCTGTGGTAATTGTTGCCCTTGTACCAGACTTGAGACGATTGATAATATCTTCAAAACGAACAGGGTCTTGTACTGATGTATAATAGGGATTTTCTCTAAGAAGTAGCATAGCGTAATTCTCAGACAGGCTTATGCTATCCTGTGCAAGATAACAAAGCGATATGAGTCGATATGCATTTTGTCGAAGGTTGTCTTGAAAGTTATTTATATTAGACTGCAATAAGTCAATGGCCTGATCCAATCGTCCTGTATTATACTCGCTTTCAGCCTGGTCATATACCTGGCGCATAGAATTGTTCTGTGCGTGTACTTGGAGCAGCATTGCTGCCATTATATAAATAATAAGGTATAATCTCTTCATCATTTCTTTATGGGTATGGTGACTGTAAAACTTGTACCTTGACCTTCTTCTGATTCGAAAACCAGTTTTCCATGATGTCTGTTCTCGACGATATCACGGGTTATGGCCATACCTAATCCAGTGCCTTGTCCAACGGGTTTGGTGGTGAAGAAATTCTCATAGAGACGCTGCTTGGTCTCTTCGTTCATGCCTTCGCCGTTATCGCTCAGTGTGATAACGACATTGCCGTCAGCCGTAGTAACGCTGACGCTGATTTCTGGGTGATAGTCCTCAGCAGCTGTCTGCGATTTGTGCCATACGGCGTATGAGGCATTATTCATCAGATTCAGAATGGCACGGCTCAAATCCTGTGGAATGACCATCATCATGGGTATTCCTTCTTCGTATTGCTCATGAATGGCAATGTTGAAGTTCTTATGGCTTGCGCGCATAGCGTGATACGATAGCCAGACATATTCCTTTGTCAAACGGCAGATGTCGGTGGGGAGCATTTCACCTTCTTTGCCTCTTGATACCAACAGGATGCCTTGTATGATGTTGATGGCCCGTTCGCCATGCTCAACAATTTTGCCCATGTTCTCCTTCAGGTCGGCAATGATGTCTTCCACCTCTTCACGATCGTCGTCAGAGAGTTTCTCTTCATTGTCTTCCATGATGTCGTTCAAGTCGCTCAGCAACTTGGTAGACATCTTGCTGAAGTTGATGACAAAGTTCAGCGGATTCTGTATCTCATGAGCAATACCTGCACTCAGCGTGCCGAGAGAAGCCAGTTTCTCCTGCTGTTTCAACCGTTGCCGTAAGGTTTCTATCTCTTGTTCCATAACCTATGCTATTGGTAATGTGATGATAAATTCTGTATATTCGTCCTTCACTGATTCAACAGTGATGTCGCCATCGTGGTTCTGTATGATTTCACGACTGAGGTAGAGGCCTACACCAGAGGCTTCTCCTGTTGGCTTGGTAGTAAAGAAGGGGTCAAAGACTTTGTCGATGATGGTCGACTCAATGCCGATACCATTGTCGCGAATGGCAATGGTAATGGCGTTGGACTGTTGCTCCACCTTGAGAGAGATAACTGGTTCGAATGCTGCGCGAGTAGCCTTCTTGACGATGGCATATACCGCATTGCCTAACATACTCATGAAGGTCTTGCTCAGCATCTCGGGGTTGGCATTGATCGTCAATTCCTGATTAGGAATGTCGAACGCTATCTTAATATGATGAGCCGCAATTTCCTGGGCGTAATACTTCTCCAGCATCTCCTTGTCCTGCTGCAACAATGAGGTCAGATTCATGCTGACACGTCCGCCAGAGCGGTCTTTCAGCATCTCCTCCATAGCCTTCAGCGTGCGTGTTGTATTGGCACCATGCTCACCCACCTTTTCCAGATTACCTTTCAGCATGTCCAGTACATCCATGGTGTCCTCGTAGTTGTCTTGGTCCATGCGCTCCTTTTCATCCTCGATGTTGGCGGTGGCGTCTTTTATCAGCCCTTGCGACAACTTGGCAAAGTTGTTGATGTAGTTCAGCGGGTTCAGGATACGGTCTATCAAGCCCTGTGTCAACTTACCCACCGTAGCCATCTTCTCCAGTCTTACGACCTGTTGGGTGCGCTCTTGTACCAATGCCTCCAGTTGTTGCTTGTCGCGCTCTAAACGATAGAGACGCCAGCGCATCACTGCATAGATGATGATGCCAAGCAGTATTAGGTAGAGCAAATTCATGTACCACCGCATATAGAAGGGATGCATGATGGTGAAAGAGATGCTTACCGGTTCCGTTATTCTGCCGTAGGAGTCGCGTGCCTGTACTTCAAAAACATGGTTTCCAGGTGACAGGTTGGGGTACTCCTCGCGGGTGTCGTAGTCCCATGCGCTCCAGTTACCATCGTCCATGCGCGTACGATATTGCGTCTTTAGCAGCAACGACTGGATGTTCGTTGAGAAGGTGAAGGTGATGTGTCTGTCTTCAGCCGACAGTGTTGGCAACTCAGTGGGCATATTGCCGTAGCCTCCCCACAGAATGCTGTCGCCACCATGTAGATAGATAGAACGTATCCGAAGAGTCGCTTTAGCTTCCTTGACGGGGTCTTTATGCGCCAGGCTTACCACGTTAACACCTTTGTCACCACCCATCCATAGCAGGTCGTTGTCGTGTACCATGGCACGGACAGAGAAGTCCATGAGTGGATGGGCGGCATCCGACAGCAACTTCTGCTTGTCGCCGTCTTTCATGGCATAGATATTTTTGCCCTTGGTGTCTGTCAGCCAGAGATTCTTGCTATCGTCAGCATAGCTGAATGCAGGGTAGGGGAATGGCTCTGTTGCCGTAGACTTAACCACTGTTACCTCGTTGTTGTAAGAAACCAGTGTGGCTATCTCGTCCTCGCTATTCTTGACTTGCTCAAAGTGGTGACCATTGTTGCTTTTCCAAATATGGCCATACAGATTCTGAATCCAGATAATTTGATTCTTGTCGCGTACAATTTTGACAACTTTCTCAATGTCGCTAATCTTTTTGTGCTGTCGGGTATGGCTATCGTAATGGTAGATACCATCGACCTCTCCACTATAGAATCCATCTTCTTCGACCATCAGCGAGAGTGTGTTTGCCGTTGTCAACTGACTTACTTTGTTGCTGGAGTTGATCAGGTAAATACCGTCTGCAGTAGCAGCCAGCAGGTTGTCGCCCTGTTTGCCTAATTGCCAGCATGCATAGGAAATCTCAGGTATTTGGACAAAAGATTTGCCTTTCATGTGGAATAGTCCGTACTGCGTGCCGGCATACATCTCACCTTGGTATTTCGTCAGAGCCAGCACCTCGCCTCGCAGTCCTTCGTTGGCCGTCAGATGTGTATAGACCGAGGGGAATCCAATGCTGAAAATGCCATTGTCTGTAGCGCCCCAAATAAGTCCATGACCATCGTAGGTAACGAATTTTACGTTGTTAGAGCACAACCCGTTATTCTCGGTAATACGGAATATCTCTTTGCCGTCCTTGTATTGGAAGACAAGACCTTCGCCGTCTGTGGCCAATACCTTGAGATGATAGTCGCCCAACTGCTGAACCTGATTAACGTGGGCCTCGCCGATAAATGTCGACGGTCCCGTTTTGGGCAGTGATGCGCCCTGCGCCCATACTACAATATTATTAATAATGGTGTAAATCTCTTTGTCGCTAACCAGGAAGAACAAATTGCCGTCGCGTTCCCATATCCATTGAACCTCGCCGTGGAAGGTCTTGTTGTTGACTATGCTGTGCAGGGTGGGACAACCATTAGCAGCTATTTCCACATAGCCGATATAGTTGTAGCCACCAGTCCAGATGGTGCCTTTCGAGTCACGGAAGAGGGCCGTGATGCGCGTCACACCTGGTGTGTGTAGCATGTGCCATTCTGCATGGTCGTAGTATAGCAAGCCTTCAAAATTAGCAACATAGACGGTACCGTCGTCGCCGGTCATGATATCAAAATTCTGATTGTGACCGCCATACTCTGTAGCCGTGTAGTTACGGATAAAGGGTATGCCCTGGCTCCAGCCTGTCGATGCCAACATTGTTAGCAGAATGCTTAGCAGTAGTGTTCTCATGGGCGGGCCTCCTTTCCTATAAATGCTTCGTAAGGAATGTTACGGCCGATGTAGTAGTCCCACTCCTCTCGTGTCAGGTTTCTCTTGACCTTATCTTTCAGCATCTTACGCATCATAGGCACTGAGATGACTGACTCGGTGAGCGTTCCTTTCTGGTCGCCACACCATATGTACTCCTTTTTCTCGTCGAAGGTGAAGTTCATAATCCAGCCATTTGTGGTAATAATGGTCATGGGCTCTATCTTCGGCTGGTCAGCTAACCAGAGGTTGATTCTGCCGTCGTAGCTGGCAGAGAAGATGCGATAGTTGATGATTTTTATTTTTGTGACACGCGAGCGGTGACCAACCATCTTCTGTATCTGTCCCTTGGGATTGACGTAATAGATGGTACCGTCACTCATGCCATACGCTTTTATGTTACTGCTTTTGCTGCTGGCATAGGCGGTTACTTGACCTTTGAAGGGAAGCTTATTGCTCTCTATCTGATCATAGCTCTTCACGATGTGTATGCGCCCTTTGTTGTCGAAGATGCAGGGATAGTTGTCTGCGCGACTGATAGAAACACTTTTAAACGAGAACGGACGTGAGCGTGCAATAGTGCGGTTTTCGGTGTCCACTTCGGCGATACCCTGCTCGCCCAATAGCAAGACCTGTTTGCCAGCAACTTCCATCTTCTGTAAGGGGCCGATGTTGTTGACGAGCAGTTCCATGTTGTTGTCTTTGCTTTTGATAATAAAGCTACCGGAACGGCTGATGGCATAGATGACGCTTTTCTCACGGTCTATGTAGACGTCGCGGAAGTCGTAGGCGTTATTGCTGATAAGCACTTCGGTCGATATCTTATTATCTTTCAAGCTGTGCTTCATCAGTTCGCCATAGCTGCTGCACGTCACAAAATGGTTGTCTGTGTCGTTGAAAAAGGCTAAGTCGTAGATGGAGCCTTTGTGCATGGTCCACTGCTGCTTGCTCTGGCTGGCAATGAACAGCGACTGATAAACGGACGATGTGTAGACATCGCCCTTGTAGCGTGTGGTAAAGAGTTGTGAGGCATAGGCCAGCAGTTGCGCCAGTTCCATATTGCCTGATTCAGACTGTTTGATAGAAACATCGCCCAATTGACGAGCCAGGGTGATGTAGCTCAGCGTATCGGCCACACGCTTTTGGTATTCCGCATTGGCCCGTTGCTGTTCAGCGATAACTCGTTCATTTTTAGCCACCTTCGATGCCTCTACAGCACGATGCTCTGCTTCCAGTGCGTTTTGACGTTCCTCTTCAGCATTGCGGCGCATCTGTTCGGCCACAGCGGTTTGCTTTTCAGCCTTGATGCGTTGCTCGTCACTGATGCGGCGCTCCTGATTGGCAATCTCCTCCATTTGCTCATTGACGCGCTGCATCACGGCAGAGCGCTTCTCTTGTTGGCTGAGGACAGCTATCCGCTCCTCCAGTTGCTGCGTCTTCTCTTGTTCTGCCGCATACCAGTGGTAGACTACCGCCAATGCCACGCCCATAGCAAGGGCTATGCAGACGGCTATTAGTGTGGTTGTCTTGCCGTAAATATTCATGCTTTACGTGTTAGCGCCATCAATGTGATATCGTCACTTTGAGGAGCTTCACCCACAAAGGCTTTGATGTTAGCCAATTGGTTGTCGATGATGGAACGGCAACCTTGTCCCTTCTGTGTGCCGAGGAAGTTCATCATACGGTCGTCGCCGTATTCTTCGTTGGCCTCGTTCATTGCTTCGTTGACACCATCGGTATACATGACCAGCGTGTCGCCAACACCCAACTTCAGTGTTTCCTTAGGGTAGGTGATGCCAGGAACTGCTCCCACCATACAGCTGGTGCTGGTGGGCAACATCTCTACACTGCCGTCAGCCTTGATGATGACTGGCGAGTTGTGACCGCCATTGCTGTACTCCATCTCACCCGTCTTGATGTTGTATATGGCATAGAATACTGTGACGAACATGCAGTCTACCGACTCTTTGCTGAGCAGCTCGTTCGATTTTGTCAGACACTCGCCAGGAGCATAGCCTTGCAGTCCGATGGTGCGTATCAGTGTACGACTGACTGCCATGAAGATAGCTGCAGGAATACCCTTGCCGCTAACGTCGGCCATCACCAGTCCTATGTGGTCTTCGTCTATACGGAAAAAATCGTAGAAGTCGCCACCCACATCTTTCGCAGGCATCATCTGCGCAGCCAGGTCCAACTCGTGTTCGTTCTCGGGGAACGGTGGGAATATGCGGGGCAGAATGGCTTGCTGAATCTCGGCAGCCACGGCCAAGTCTGTCTTCAGCGACTCCAACTGGACGTGCTCCTGCTGTGACATCTTGATATAGTTAATCTGTTCAATGGCTTTTTCGATGGTAATGCTCAAATCGTCCAGGTCAATGGGCTTTGTGGCAAAGTCAAAAGCGCCGTTGTTCATGGCAGAGCGGATATTTCCCATGTCGCCATAGGCAGATACCATGATACACTTCATGGCAGGATTCTGCATCTCGTTAATCTTGGTCAGTAGGGTCAGACCATCCATTTCGGGCATGTTGATGTCTGAGAGAATGATGTTGATGTCTTTCTCCCGCAACAAGATAGTAAGGGCTTCCAAACCATTGTGGGCAAAGAAAAATTCGTACTCGCCCTTGCGGATTTGACGTCTAAAATATTGTGTCAACAGCAACTCGAGGTCCATCTCGTCGTCGACACTCAGAATTTTAACTGGTTTCATTGTTTTTTGTAATCTATTTATAATTTAGCTGCAAATATACGCATATTTTTTTTAAACAGCAAAGAAATACCAAAAATAATTGTATTGTACGCTTTTCTATCAGCCTAATGCTAGTGCCTGTATTAGGCAGCTAAGCTGTACAGTTGTGGTGTATCAGCTGTATAGCAATGGTTGAAAGTAGTTCACAGATTTGGTGATTATGCGTTTTTTTACTATTTTTGCAGCCGAAAATGAAGACACTTTATATTTTTAATCCGGAACATGAAATTGCGTTAGCAGCTAATCTGGCGCACTTTACGGCACCGCATGCCGGTCGTCAGCTGAGGGCAGACCTTGGGTGGTTGCCCGCTCTGTGGGCTGATGCAGATGACTATATTCTTGTAGACCATGCTGAGTCTGCACGCAAGGCCTACGAGCGACTACGCAGAAGGTTGGGGCGCCCTGTAGCGGCTTTTGTTGACCGTGGAACGATTGGCCATTTGGATATTCAGCAGGTAAAACCCTGGGGGTGGGATGCTGCTATGGCTACCGACTTGAGACGATGGGGAGTGGCTGACGACTTGTTGCCGAAAGCTGAGCAGCTGGAATACTGGCGCCAACTGGCACACCGCAGAGTGTCGGCTCTGCTGTTGTCCTCGCTGCGCATGGAAGGAACAGTAGGTGAGGCTGTGGAGTGTAGCACCCCTGAAGAGGTTGAGCATTGTATGCTTCGCTGGCAGTGCGTAGTAGTCAAGGCACCATGGTCCTCGAGTGGGCGAGGGGTGCGCTTCTACGACACTGAGCGCTTAACAAACAACGGGGTATTGAAAATTGACAAATGGATTAGTAATATCATCAAGCGGCAAGGTAGTGTCATGGTAGAACCTTTCTATGATAAAGTAAAGGATTTCGGCATGGAGTTCGAGGTTGGTAATGACGGAAAAATACGCTACTTGGGTTTGTCACTTTTTCATACAAAAAATAGTGCCTATGTGGGCAACGTACTGGCTACCGAGGAGAGGAAACGTCAGCTGATGGCTCACTACATATCACTGTCGCTGTTGGATGATATTTGTCAGCGCATTATTGAGCAGGCACCTTTGGCGGGCTATACCGGTCCTTTTGGCATAGATATGATGGTAGTGAAGGGAATGGAGAAAACGGCTACAGCAGAGCGCCATTTCTTGTTGCATCCCTGCGTAGAACTAAATCTGCGACGCACGATGGGACATGTAGCGCTTTGCATGTCGCCAACAGACGATGACGTTCGCCAAGTAATGCGCATTGCATTGGAAGACCACTACAAGCTACACATCAACAAAATATAATAGAGGAAGATTCACAAGCAATCTCCCTCTATCTTCTTATGATTCTGATAGAATTTCTACTTACTCAGCTGTTCCTCAACAAACTGTTTTAGTGCCTCACCACGCAGACCACGACGGAGGATTGTTCCCTTCTGGTCGACGACGATGGTATGAGGGATGGAGGTGATATTGAAAGCCTTTGCCACGTCGTTGTCCCAAAACTTCAAGTCGCTCATCTGAGGCCAAGGCAATTTGAGTGTCTTGATGGCCGTAACCCACGCATCTTTATTCTTGTCAAGCGAGACTCCTACAATGCCGAGGCCACGATCTTTGCAGCTCTCATAGAGTGACAGCATGAAAGGCATCTCCTGACGACAGGGGCCACACCAAGACGCCCAGAAGTCAATGATGGTAATCTTGTTTCTGCTGACCTCCGTCATTATACTGAATGCTTCGTCTTCAGGCGTGAGTTGCGAGAAGTTGGGGATGGTAGCTCCCTCAGCAGTCTTTGCCGTGCGGCGTATGGCAGCCTCTATTTCCTGAATGGCAGGACGCTGGCGGCGCTCAGCAGTCAACTTCTCGATGAGCCGCTGGCGGTTCTTGTCGTCAATAACATCTTCAGGATAGTAGGTAAGCACAAAGTAACCGAACTCGTTGTCGATGTTCTTTTCAGCTACGTCAATGACAACTTCAGAGAAACGTTTGTTGAGTTTCTCTATCTGTTCCATGCCGCGCTGCTGTTTTTCCTGAGATACGGTGTTGCCGTAGATATGCTCGGCAATACGGTTGATCTCCCTGCCAATAACCATGACCGAGTCGTTCAGTCGCTGCCACTCATTGTTGCACGGAGTGCCGCTGACACGCGATGCCCCGGGGGTGGCTGACAGGTTGATGGTAATCTCTCCTGCTTCGCGGATAAAGGAGGCGTTGATCTCGTTGTGCTTAGCACTATAGACCATGCAGAGCGTAGCCTCCTTGTCTTTCTCTATTTCACCTGTGAAACTGAAAGTGTTGCCCTTCAGGATAATGGTGTCGGTAGGGGTGCCGTCGTTCATGTTGTCCGTCAGCAACAACATGTCACCATCGGCCAATCCCTCGGCAGTACCGATTAGCTTGTAGGTCTGTGACTGACAGCCGGCAAAGAGGATGGCAGTGACACTACACAATATACTGGTCAGAAATACTCTCATTGTTAATAACTCTACGGATAGTTTCTGCAAACATGTCGGCAACGCTAAGCTGCTTGACTTTGGCACAACGCTGAGAATAAGGGATAGAGTCGGTGAAGACAATCTCCTCAAGAGCGGAGTTCTGCACACGCTCACTGGCAGGGCCACTCATCACACAGTGCGATGCACAGGCACGAACTGTTTTGGCACCGGCCTCTTTCATGATATCGGCCGCTTTGGTGATTGTGCCGGCGGTATCGACCATATCGTCGATGATAACAACGTTCTTACCTTCTACATCACCGATAATCTGCATAGTGGCAACAACGTTGGCGCGAGCACGTGTCTTGTTACAGAGTACCAGCGGACAGCCAAGATACTTGGCATAGGTGTTAGCGCGCTTAGAACCACCTACGTCAGGCGAGGCGATAACAAGATTGTCCAATTTCAGACTCTGCAGATAGGGCAGGATGACGCCAGAAGCATAAAGATGGTCGACAGGAACATCGAAGAATCCCTGAATCTGGTCAGCATGCAAGTCCATCGTGATAACTCGATTGACGCCTGCTGCACTCAGCAGGTCGGCAACAAGTTTGGCACCGATGGAAACGCGGGGCTTGTCCTTACGGTCCTGACGGGCCCATCCGAAATAGGGGATGACGGCGTTGATGGTGCGTGCAGAAGCACGCTTGGCTGCATCAATCATCAGAAGCAGTTCCATGAGATTGTCTGAATTGGGGAATGTGCTCTGTACCAAGAAAATATCACGGCCGCGAATACTCTCTTCATACGATACGGCAAACTCGCCATCGGAGAACTTCGTAATCTGAAGCTTTCCTAATGGACATCCTAAGCTTTGGCAGATTTTCTCAGCGAGATACTTGGTAGCAGTACCTGAGAACACCATGTAGTTTTTGTTAACGCTCATCTTTTGGTGGTTATGATTTTAATAGTACGTATTTTGTTTTGTTGATATGTCTCTTTCTTATGAGCCTATGGCTTTGCGAATCTTACAGAAGTGGTCTATCAGCGCCTGGTATTCCAATTCCTGATGGATGTTGAAGCGGTTCCAGAGGTCGCCGCTAATCACGATTCCACCAAAGCCCAGATCTTTTACGGCCTTTATCGTGTCCAGATTCATTCCGCCAAGTGCGTAGACATGGCGGTCAATGAGTCCGCGGCGCGACGCTTCTTGTAACTCGGCCAACGTGAAGGTGGCCTTTTGGTCTGGTTCCGTCTGACTGTCGAAAATATACTTTAACAACACATAGTCAGCATGGCGCTTGGCTTCTTTCAGCAAGTCCAGATGAGTACATGAACGCGAGATGTTGCCCTTATAGCCGTTGGGTGGTGGCGTCGTCTCGTCTTCTATATGGATGCCGCGCAACTTATACTCCTCTTTCAAGTAGTAATTGTCGTGCACGGTGATGCGCTTGCGATACTCCTCGGGCAACAGCGTAAGCAGTCGCTCAGAGTACATCGGTGATGAGTTTGGCTTGAAGAGGTGTAAGTTGTCAAGCCCTGCCTCAAAGAGCGAGGTGAGTATTTTGTCTTCCTCCACGAAAAACGTGGGTTGAGTCATCAAAACAAGTTTCATCAGTTGGCTGCTTCAAATTCTTCGAGGAAGCGCACGTCGTTCTCAGAGAACATGCGCAGGTCGCTAACCTGATATTTCAGGTTGGTTATGCGCTCTACACCCATACCAAAGGCATAGCCGCTATAAATCTTAGAGTCAATTCCGCATTGTTCCAATACGTTGGGGTCTACCATACCACATCCCAGGATTTCTACCCAGCCAGTGTGCTTGCAGAAACCACAACCTTCGCCACCGCAAATGAAGCAGGAGATATCCATCTCGGCAGAAGGCTCGGTGAAGGGGAAGTAGCTGGGGCGCAGTCGAATCTTGGTATCGGCACCAAACATCTCGCGTGCAAAGGACAGCAATACCTGCTTCAGATCGGTAAACGAGACATTCTTGTCGATGTACAGACCTTCTACTTGGTGGAAGAAACAATGAGCGCGGGCGGTGATGGCCTCGTTACGATAGACACGACCCGGACAGATGACGCGAATGGGGGCAGTTAGTTTGCCGTCCTCCGTATGCATCTGCTCCATGACGCGAGCCTGAACACTGGAGGTGTGGCTACGCAACAGAATGTTTTTCGTAACATCGTTAGGATGCTGAGAAACAAAGAAGGTGTCCTGCATATCGCGGGCAGGGTGGTCTGCGGCAAAGTTCATACGGGTAAAGACGTGCAAATCGTCCTCTACCTCAGGACCGTCAGCCAATACAAAGCCCATGCGGGAGAAAATGTCAATAATCTCGTTCGTAACGATGGTCAACGGGTGTCGCGTACCTAATTGTATAGGATAGGGGGTGCGTGTCAAGTCAATGGCTTCGTCACCGGTCTCCTGCTCGGCACACTGCTCACGCAACTGATTGATGCGCTCGGTGGCCAATGTCTTCAACTCGTTAATCTTCATACCTACCGTCTTCTTCTGGTCTGCCGCTACATTGCGGAAATCATTCATCAGAGCGGTAATCTCACCTTTCTTGCTCAGAAACTTCAGTCGCAGCTGTTCTACTTCGTCAGCATTGTTGGCGCTTAGTGTTTGTACTTCCTTTAGAAGTTGGTCTATTTTATCAAGTATCATAGTCGTTTTATGATGTATTTCTCAAATTTTGATGCAAAGATACAAATAAATTAAAAATTAAAGATGAAAAATTAAAGATAATTTGTAACTTTGCATCAAAATTTTGAGAGAAGATAGAAAAATAAGTTCACTCATGAGACTTTTTATTGTTTTTTCCGTTGTGTTGTTGACCATTCTTACATCTTGTGGCGGCAACAAGAGTGGACAGGTTTCCGAGGAAGTACCTGCCGACTCTGCAAGCAATGACTCCCTCCTGTTAGACTCGCTGGAGACGCTGGCAGAAAACTACCCTGTTCCTAAGGCTGCCGACGAGTTGTTCGATGATTTTGTCTTTAACTTCGTTGGCAATCGAAAGTTGCAGATGGAGCGCATCCAATTTCCGCTGCCTTGCAAAAAAAATGGTAAAACAACAAAACTAGAAAGGAAGGACTGGAAGGTGGAGCACTTCTTTATGCATCAAGGCTACTACACACTGCTCTTCGACAACGAGCAGCACATGGAGATTGTCAAAGATACGTCCGTCAACCATGCCATTGTGGAGAGAATACACTTTGATACTCGTTCCGTAGAGCAATATATATTCTATCGAATACGTGGAGCATGGATGCTTACGATGCTGCGTAACATACCATTCTCCAAGGATGTCAATGCTACATTCCTGACATTCTATCAGCAGTTTGTCAAGGATAAGTCGTTCCAGGAAAAGAGTCTGGCTGAGACGGTTAAGTTTGTCGGTCCTGATCCAGACGATGATTTCAATATGATGGAGGGCATCATAACACCCGATACGTGGGAAGCTTTTGCGCCCGAACTGCCTAAGAAGATGATTTACAACATCATTTATGGTAAACCCAAGCGGGAGGGTGACTCTAAGATTTTTGTTATGCGCGGCATAGCCAATGGTTTGGAGGTGGAGATGACTTTCAAGCGCAAGAAAGGCGATTGGAAACTTGTTAAACTGACAACTTGATATGGCGGCGTGCGGCCTAAATGATAAATGATAATGAATAATGGTTGACTTGAGTGATTATAGTCTGTTGCAACACAATACATTTGGCATCGATGCTAAGTGCAGCCGTTTTATGGAGTACAGTACGGTGGAAGAGGCTCAATCCATTGCCTGCCAGCTTGTCGAACCGTATCTGCTGATAGGAGCAGGAAGCAACCTTCTTCTCACGAAAGACTTCGATGGAACTGTTGTTCACTCGTCTATAAAAGGTATTGAAACACAGCAGAATAACTGCATTCGTTGTGGTAGTGGTGAAACTTGGGACGAGGTCGTCGCCTGGTGTGTAGGCCACCAGCTTTATGGTGCTGAGAACCTTTCGCTGATACCTGGTGAAGTAGGGGCGAGTGCCGTCCAGAACATTGGTGCTTATGGCGCTGAAGTGAAAGACTTGATTGTTTCTGTCGAAGCTGTCGAGATGGGTACCGGACGTATCTGCCAGTTCGGCAACGAGGAGTGTCAATATGGATATCGTGACAGCCGCTTCAAACATGAATGGAAAAACAGGTACCTCATCACGCATGTTGTATATCAGTTGACGAATGATGATTCAAAGAAATCTACGGAGTATGGTAATATTCGTAGTGAACTGGATCGTCGCGGTATAAACCAACCTACGGCAGCTCAGCTCCGCGAAGTGGTGATTGCTATCCGTGAGGCGAAGCTGCCTGATCCTAAAGTGACAGGTAATGCTGGTAGCTTCTTCATGAACCCTGTCGTCAGTCGCGAAAAGTTTGAGAACTTATTAGTGCAATATCCTGAGATGCCACATTATTATATAGATGCCGACCATGAGAAGATTCCTGCCGGTTGGATGATAGACCAGTGTGGTTGGAAGGGCCGCTCCTTAGGGCGTGCTGGCGTGCACGACCGACAAGCGTTAGTGCTTGTCAATCGTGGCGGAGCTACCGGACAGGAGATTGTCAATCTCTGCGAGACCATTCGTAAAGATGTTCGTGAACGCTTTGGTATTGACATTCACCCCGAAGTAAATATCGTATGAAGCTGACTTTTTTAGGAACAGGAACCTCGTGTGGTGTACCTACCATAGGCTGTCATTGCTACACTTGCAGAAGCACAGATTTGCACGATAAGCGCTTACGCTGTTCAGCACTCATAGAAACTGAGCAGACAAGGTTACTCATTGACTGTGGACCGGATTTCCGTCAACAGATAATGCCGCTGCCATTCCGGAAGATTGATGGCATCCTGATTACGCATGCACACTACGACCATATGGGTGGAATGGACGACATCCGTCCTTATTGTCAGTTTGGTGAAATCAATGTATATGCAGACCCTGTAGCTCGTCAGAATATGCTACAGATGCTGCCATACTGCTTTGCCGAACATCGTTATCCGGGTGTTCCTGCCATTCAGTTGCATGAGATTCGTCCCCATCAGCTGCTACGTGTCGGTGATCTCGACATTGTACCCTTTCAGGTGATGCACCACGACCTGCCTATTATGGGCTATCGCATAGGACCATTGGCCTACATCACGGATATGAAGACGATTGCCAAAGAGGAGATTCCTTATATCGAAGGTTGCGACACCCTGGTTGTCAATGCTCTGCGTCAGCAGCCTCATCACTCTCATCAGACCCTCGCCGAGGCCGTGGACTTTGCCAAAATGATCGGGGCACGTCAAACATGGCTTATTCATTCCAGCCACGATATCGGTCGTCATGCAGAAGTTAATGCCTCGTTACCTGCCAATATCCAGATGGCATACGATGGTCAAGTGGTGGAAATCGTCCAACGGTAGAGATTGCAGCCTACAAAGTTGCCAAGTACTTCAGCAAGATAGATGATGAGCAGTTGCGTGCTGTACAGCTCTGGTGCTATTAAGAAATAGAAGGCATCGGCAATAGAGTGTGTAAAGCCACAGAGAATGAATACGGGGACACCAAAGAGTAGGGGGAGAAATCTTCCTTCTCTGCCAAACTGTACAGCGGTTGTCATGATAAAGCCACAGCCAATAGCTAACAGAAAACAGGCAAGAGGTCCTTTGGCCAGTCGCGACTGTACAATGACATGGTCTGCCTGCAGAACATCGGGCTGTGCATAAGAAATTGCCCAGGCCGTCAGTCCGCAGGCTATAATGTTGCCTACCAAGACGAGTGTCAGCATTGTCCAGTCGCCCTTAGCGCGGATAAAACCTGCTGTTCCTGTATATAGCTTCAATTTGTAGTGCACTACAGCAAGAAGGCCGAAGGCAAAGAGTGCGGCACCAGCCACACCGCCAACCCGCAGGTTGACAACACAACCGATAGAAATACAAAGTCCTGCAAGTGCTGCAGAACGAAGTATGGCAATATTTTGATTCATGGTTGTAAAAAGAATGTGTAAATGTGGGCAATCACAGTCATCGCTATTTACGCTTGTTGCCTCTGCCTACAAGCCATCCATAGGTCTTCATCAGCTTACGAACCAAAAGGAAAGCATCAATGGCAGTAATGCTGTTGCTGACGAGATTAGCAATGAATTCACCCTTGGAACTTGACTGTTGCGGTAAGAACAAATCATGCCAAAGGTCGTCTATCTTTTCAGACTCCTCATTAATCCGAACTTTCAGTTGGTCTTTGCGCAACTGAATGTCGTCAAGAGTGTTGAATACTTGCTCTGCCATGACTATTAATTTAATAAGGTGTTAGCTAAGAAGCGTACCAATGGTTGCTCAATCCACTTCTTTCGGAACATACAGACAAGAGCGAGTAGTCCGACAAAAAGCAAAGCAACCAATAGGAAAGCCAGTGCTAAACCTGTAATTGGTGCTATCCAGTAGACAAGTGCGAACGTCAGGAAAAACAGTACGGCAAAGCCAAGGATAACAAAGACAATGGCAACAGTAAGAGCTGTCACCAGTCGTACTACTTTCTCAATAGCGTTGAGCTCCAGATATTCCTTCTGGAGTCCAACGTACGCTTTAAGCGCCTCGACGAGTTGTCCTATCGACTCTACGTTCTTGTCGCTTGATAACATAAAGATTAACGTTCTACGTTCAACGTATTATGCTTCGGGGGCTACTTCCTCGATATCGTCCACCAAATCGTTCACATCCTTACGGCTGAGCTTGATGTTGTGTTTCTTGAGGAAATCTTCTACAGCATCTGTAATTTTTACACGAGTGTCAGCACCCTTCTCAGGAGCAACTAGTAAGCCGATAACAGCGCCAGCGACTGCACCGCCAAGGAAAGCGCCTAAAAAACCTAAACTTCTCATAATATTCTATTTTTTTAATGTAAAACATCAATTCTGCTGGCAAATATACGGAAAGTTTTCGAAATTAACAAACTTTATGCAGCATTTTTCGTTAGATTTGCGCAATATTTTGTAATTTCGCCAAAAATTCAAGAGAATATACATCTTTATTATAACATAGACAAAGAATGAAAAAGTACACTATTTTATGCGCAGGTCTTTGCGCCGCCCTGGTTTTTACGGGTTGTAAGTCAAGTGAGAGTGCCTACAAACAGGCATATTTGAAAGCTAAGCAGCAAGAAGAACTGCAGCAGAAGCAGGAGGCAGAGGCTCAGGCTGCTGCTCAACAGACTCAAGATCAGGAGAACGCTGTTGTAGCTCCTCTCCAGGAGAGACCAGTTACAAATACCCAGGTAGTTGATAATGCCGACAATGTTCCCGTTCGTCAGGAGACCGTTTCTGTTGTCGCAGGTACTGGTCTGAAGAACTTCAGCGTTGTTGTTGGTTCGTTCTCTCTGAAGGCTAACGCTGAGGGTTTGCAGCAGACCTTGAATGCACAAGGTTATAGCGCACAGGTTGTTGTCAACAATCAGGTTTCTCCCGCTATGTATCGTGTCGTAGCAACTACTTTCGACAGCAAGGGTGAGGCTGCTGCCAGCCGTAACGCTCTGCAGGAGAAGTACCCCGGTGCTTGGCTGCTGTACGCTAAATAAATTTCTATCGTGGCACGCATCCTTTCTATTGACTACGGAAAGAAGCGTACGGGAATAGCAGTTACCGACCCATTACAGCTGATAGCTGGCGGGTTGGCAACTGTTTCTACGTCAGAGCTATTCCAGTTCCTTACGCAATATATTGCCAAGGAACCCGTTGAGCGTATTGTCATTGGAGAACCGCGTCAGCCCAATGGTCAGCCCAGCGAGAATTTGGAGCGCGTGCAACAGTTCGTCAATCGTTGGCGCAAGGCTCGCCCCGATATTCCTATAGACTTTTTTGACGAGCGCTTCACCTCGGTATTGGCTCATCAGGCTATGCTGGAGGGGGGACTGAAGAAGAAAGCCCGCCAGGACAAGGCGCTGGTTGACGAGATTAGTGCTACGATTATTCTCGAGGACTATATGCGCTCCCGTAAATTGTAAATTGTCAAATAGTAAAATAGTCAAATAGCAAGATGGTTTTACCTATTTATATATTAGGACAGCCCGTATTACGAAAAGTGGCTGAAGATATTCCTACCGACTACCCCGATATGGATCAGTTCTTGAAAGATATGTGGGACACACTGGCTGAGAGTGAAGGCATCGGATTGGCAGCCCCCCAGGTGGGTAGGTCTATCCGTGTAGTTGTTATAGATCTTGATGTACTCAGCGACGATATGCCAGAATACAAGGACTTCCGCCATGTATATATCAATCCCCATATCGTAGAGTATGACGATAGCGAGACAGATTCTTTGGAGGAAGGTTGTCTCTCGCTCCCCGCCATTCATGAGAAAGTGACGCGTCCCAAGCGCATCCATGTACAGTGGCTCGATGAGAAGATGCAGCCCCACGACGAATGGGTGGAAGGCTATCTGGCACGTGTCATGCAGCACGAGTTCGACCACTTGGAAGGTAAGGTCTTTACTGATCGTGTATCCCCACTTCGTAAACAACTGATCAAGAGTAAATTGAAAGCACTTCTTCAGGGTCGTTATCGCTGTGGTTACAAGACAAAGGCAGCTCCTAAAAAGTGAGGATTTATAAGAAGATAGTAGATATCCGTGTGGCGGTAGAAGATAGAGGACATTTCTTTTGTCTTTTATCTTCTTTTCTGTTCTTTTGTCTCCTTCTTTCTCCTTTAAAGGTTTTTTCGCAGTACAATACCGACCGGTTGTTAATGATGGGACGTTCGGCACTCTATTATGAGGATTATGTTCTTTCCATCCAGTATTTCAACCAAGCGCTTTCTGCCAAGCCTTATCTTTTTGAGCCATGGTATTACAGAGCCGTTGCCAAGTATTATCTCGATGATTATGCTGGTGCAGAGAAAGACTGCTCAGAGGCTATTCGCCGTAATCCTTATGTAGTGGGAACCTATGAGCTGCGCGGTCTCTGTCGCATTCAACAGAAAGACTATGCATCGGCCATTAGCGACTACAACACAGCCCTGCGCTACGATCCTGAGAGTATGAATCTTTGGCACAATCGTGCACTCTGCCGCATCCAACAGAAAGACTACGATCAGGCAAAGGCTGAGATAGATACCATGGCTCAGCGCTGGAGCACCAATGCCCGCATCTATGCCATGCAGTCTGAGGTATATCTGTTGCAAAAGGATACCACCAGTTCTATCTCATCTCTTGAGAAGAGTCTTGAGCTTGATGCCTATAATGGTAATACATGGGCTATGCGATCTATCATCAGTCTTGCCCGTGAAGAGTGGAAAGATGCCGAAGGATATCTTGACAAGGCGATTCACTTATTGCCTAAACAGGGAGGACTATACATCAACCGCGCCATGGCACGCTTTAACCAGAACAATCTGCGTGGTGCTATGGCCGACTATGATATGGCTCTTGACTTTGAACCCAACAACTTTCTAGGTCACTACAACCGTGGTCTGCTGAGAGCGCAAGTGGGCGACGACAATCGGGCCATTCTCGACTTTGACTTTGTCTTGAAACTGGAACCCGACAATTTGATGGCCCTCTACAACCGTGCTCTGTTGTTGGAGAAAACAGGAAATCCCAGAGCTGCCATTCGCGATTATTCGAAGGTAATCGACCAGTATCCTAATTTCTGGACGGGTCTCCACCAGCGCGCCCAGTGCTATCGCAGTCTTGGTATGACTAAGCAGGCAGAGCAAGACGAGTTCCGCATTCTGAAGGCTCAGATCAACAAGCGTTTTGGCAAACAGCCACGACTATCGAAAGATCATATGCGTAAGCGCAGCGATGAGGATATCGAGAAGTATAACCAGTTGGCTGTTGCTGATGAGCAGGAGATGGAACACGAATACCAGAGTGACTACCGTGGGCGTGTTCAAAACCGCAAGGTAGGTATGGACTATATGCCGATGTATGTACTCTCTACCGAACAGTATCAGAATGCTGTCAAGAGCTATGTGGCTTACGACCGCCAGGTGGAAGCAGTCAACCATCAGTTGCCAGCAACCTATCAGTTACACATCTTGTGCAACCAGAACACACTTAGCGAGGCTGCTACAAAGCGCTATTTCAATCGCTTGGAAGAGTTGTCGCGCCAGTTGGCTGATATCAAGAGAGAGGTTGACCTGTTGCCCTTGCTCCTTCAGCGTGCTGTGGCCTATAGTGTCATTCAGAATTACGATGGAGCCATCGATGACTTGACAACATACATTCAGATAGACTCTTTGTCTGCTGTTGCTTATTGGCAACGTGCCGTTTGCCAGTCGCGACTCAACGAGTTTAACGCCTCTCAAGGAACCGATGTGAAACTTCAGACAGCCCGCGTGTTGGCAGACCTTTCCGATGCTATTCGCCTGAATGCATCGTGTGCCTATCTGTACTACAATCGCGGCAATGTCTATGTGCAGCGCCACGACTACCAACATGCAGTCGAAGACTATACCCATGCCATTGAGTTAGATGCTCATCTTGCTGAAGCCTATTACAACCGTGGTCTGGCACGACTGGCTCTCAAGCAGCAAGCAGAAGGCGTTTCCGACCTCTCTAAGGCTGGTGAGTTAGGACTCTATCAGGCTTACAGCATCATCAAGCACTCCCGAAAATAACCGGCTATACCTTGAGTCGCACATAGCTGCGATCGTCAAAGGAGTTGAAGTCCGGATGGAATGCTTTTGTCGCTTGGAATTCACCAATGTTCAGCGGGTCTTTTTCGCGTTGCTTGCTAAGCATTTCTTCACTCTCCTGCAGCGTAGGGCAAAGCACAGGATAGCCATCGCTTGCCAAAACGATTTCCCAAGGGCGGAAGTCGAGGGGAATGATGCGAACATGCAATCTGTCAATGGGGAAACCATCAATAACGCTATAGGTGATATTTTGCTGTTGCATGGTCTCCAGCATCCGTGGAATGATAGTAGGACGGGCAATGTCGTTCTGTAGCAATTCTTCTTGTGTCATGCCCGTGGCCAGTAGTCTTTTCACTTCAGCAGCACGCATTGCTGCCAACTCAGCCTCGGCAGGTTTCGGGTTGTCATACAACTCTCCATTAATCAGACATTGGCAGTCGCCCACCATCCATATCTCCCGATTCAGCCGACTATAAACGACAGCCGAACACGTCAGACGGTCTTCCGGATGCGCTGCCAGTCGTGGCATCATCGATTTCTTGTAGTGCTTGCGGACGTATGCCGTAACCCCACGAAAAAACGCTTCGCTGTTTGTTGTCTTAGGCATCTTTTGAATATAGCGTGCCACCAGCAGCATAGCGTAGCGGCCATTGCTGTAGAACCAACTGTGACGATACTGGCTCTTCGATGTGCTGCCGTCAATGACAGCAACGAAGTTATCGTTTACGACTATTCCGTCCTCGCTTTTCTTCTTGGGGTTCTTGGCGATGATGCTCTTTTCTATTATCTGCATGCGGTTTCTTGTAATGTGGACAAAGTTGCTGGATGAGGTCTGCACGCCCTATACGACGTAGACTTTGTTCTATGCCGCGACATTCCTCGGGCTTATACCAGAAGAAATACTGCCGCTGGGCCAGTTTGTCGCGCTGTGTCTTGGCACTCTTCACGGGTTCCAGGGTGTAGGGGTCGTAGCCCGTATACCATGTCTCCGTAGATACCGTCATAGGAGTGGGGGTGAAGTCCTGTACCTGCTCCAGTTGAAAATCGAGCTGTTTTGTTTTGACAGCAAGTTCAGCCATATCCGCTTCTGTACAACCAGGATGGCTGGATATGAAGTAAGGAATGAGTTGCTGATTCAGATGCTCCTCACGATTAATCCTGTCGAAGATGCGCTTGAAGTCGTAGAACTGCTGGAACGACGGCTTACGCATCAGGTGGAGCACCTTGTCGCTGGTATGTTCTGGAGCCACCTTCAGTCTGCCACTGACGTGTCGCGTAATCAACTCTCGGGTATAATCCATGGCAGCCTTGTTAGCTGCCTCATCCTTGCTCTTGTATAACAACAGGTCATAGCGTACACCGCTGCCAATGAAACTCTTTTTGATTTCCGGCAGGGCGTCGACAGCATGGTAGACCTCTAACAGTTTGCTGTGGTTGGTGTCCAGGTTGGGACATATCTGGGGTTGAATGCACGAGGGCCTTTTACACTTCTCACAGGCTTTGATGTTGCGTCCATGCATGCCATACATGTTTGCACTGGGACCTCCCAAATCGCTCAGATAGCCTTTGAAGCCATCCATCTGAACAACCTGTTTCACCTCTTTTAATATACTCTCCTTCGAACGACAGGTGATGAACTTACCCTGATGGGCGGAAATGGTGCAGAAAGCACAACCGCCAAAACATCCTCGGTGAATGTTCACGGAGAACTTAATCATTTCGTAGGCAGGAATACGCTTCCCTTTGTATTTCGGATGGGGCAGCCGGGTATACGGCAAGTCAAAAGAAGCATCCAACTCTTCTGTCGTCATGGGAGGATAGGGGGGATTGACCACCACATATTTCCCATCCACACCTTGTATCAGTCGTTGGGCGTGCATCATATTCGACTGTTCCTCCACATTCCTGAAATTCTCGGCCTGGGCGCGCTTGTCGCGCAAGCATTCCTCGTGACTGTGCAGCACGATGTCTTGCTCTGTTATTCCTCCGGGGATATCCTCCTTACGCGACAGGTAAACAGTTTGCGGCACATCCCGAATGTCACTGATTTTCTCACCGTCGCTTAGTCTGCGCGCCATCACTATGGTTGTTTTTTCGCCCATGCCATAGGTAATCATATCCGCTCCAGAGTCGCAGAGTATGCACTTCTTGAGTGCATCTTGCCAGTAATCATAGTGTGTCACCCTGCGTAACGAAGCCTCAATACCTCCCAGCAATACGGGGACGTCGGGATATAGTTCCTTTAATATCTTTGTATATACGATAGTAGGATATTCCGGACGTAAGTCATGACGACCATCAGGACTGTATGCATCTTCTGAGCGCAGTCTGCGGTTGGCAGTATATTTGTTGACCATCGAGTCCATGCAGCCAGGAGCCACGCCAAAGAACAGACGAGGCCTTCCTAACTTCTTAAAGTCTCTATAGTCGCCGTGCCAGTCGGGTTGAGGAACGATAGCCACACGGAATCCTGCTGCCTCCAGTGTTCGTCCAATAACGGCAGCGCCGAATGAAGGGTGGTCTATGTACGCATCAGCTGAGAAGAGAATGACGTCCACATAGTCCCATCCTCTCAGTTCCAACTCCTTTTTGGTCGTTGGCAAAAAGTCGGTAAGTCTATACTCTTTCAAATGATTAATCTTCAATGATGGTCTCTTCGCTGCTGCGATTCTTCCAATTAATGAAAAGCAGTACCAACTGCTGCAGTCCAAAGGCTTTCATGTTGCTGTGATAGATAACGTCCAGGCAGAGGTCCAGCAGTCGTTTGTCTCTGCCACCCTCTGATTCCAACAGAGAGCGGATGTTCAACTTCAATTTGTCCAGTACCTGTTCGTCAACATAGCCGTTAGAGTCTATGAGATCACGGAAAAAATGGTAGTCTTCGATGGTCTGAAGATGTTCTTCAGTGACGTCAATACTACGTGTACCACTGGGGTTAGTCTGAATCTTATACATAATGAATGCTATTATAGTTTATTTTAAAAGGAAGTTCATGATTCCACGCATGATGGTGGCCTGTTTCTGCTCGCCCTTGATGCACTCAAAGGGGAACCCCATGACAAAGAGCTTGCAGCTGCCTTGGTAGGCTACTGCTGCGCCATAGCCGTCAGCATACTGCATAGCGGTATAGGCGGGTTTGACAGGTTGCAGGATGTCTGTTGATGTGGCAGCATAGTGCTCTTCGTTCAGCGCTTTCCAGTATGCCATCTCTGTGCCCAGACCCTTCACCATACCGTCTGTCGTCTGTGAGCGTCCGCCCCAACTGCTCTTCAGCGTTGTCTTTAGAAATTGGCGCTCCTCAGCACTGCTCATGTCTGTACCGATGTAGGCTCCGCTGACCAGCATGGCGCCACTGTGGTTGGCATAGCGTTCCAGCGCTTTCTGCATCGCTGTCGTGAACGTCTTGTACTCTTTTACGCTGTGTCCGTCGTTGCGCTCCAGACCCAGCAGCAAGTCAACAGCATCATAGTCTGTCAGGTTTACCTCGCCCTTTTCCACGGCCTCGCTGCTGCAGCTGACGATGTTGTATCGTTTTGCTGTCGCTATGGCCTGTGCGTGTGTGGTGACATAATTGAAATCGTTACCTGCAATCAGCATGCCGGCCAGTTCGTCGCCTGTAGAGCCCAGTCCGCCGTTCTCGATGCCCATCTCTGCACGACTGTAGTTCACCTGTCTGCCCGACCATCCGAATGTTGGTCCGTAGGTTACTCCCGGGTCTTCATTCAAGTCGAAGCCTTGCTCACTCTCGGTGTTGCGGATGGCAGGAGATGATAGCCGGTGGAATCCGTTGACAATCAGTACGGTCTTTGTCGCTTTAGGTTCATAGCAGGCTGACAGCACCTCTGTTGTGAAACTCTCGCCACCCCGGTTGACGGCTGCCACCTTAAAGTGATACACCAGTCCTGGTTCCATCTCTACTTCGTGTTCCGTCTTGGAGCGCACATAGATGCCATTGTCAAAGTCCGCCTTGCCTACAGCCGTATAGACGATGTATCCAGTAGGCTTTGCAGTAGCCTCCTGCGGGTCGTTGACAGCCTCCCAGTTCAGTCGGGCTACGTTGCCTTTCAATGCAATGCGGAAATGGTTTGGCGCCAGCGGACTGACGATGAACGGCCGTCCGTGTTGGTCGTTGACATAGCGGAGAATGGTCTTATAGATTGACCGCGCCAGGGTGAAACGGAAATTCGGGTCTTGTCCGTAACGCATGTCCGGGAAGTTCTGGTGCGACATCGTTTCCAGAATGGCGCTGGGTACCTCCGGCAATCGCGTCTCCGAATAGTTGCGGTCGAAGAGTTCCCTGCGGTGCCACTGTCCATATTTGTATTTCAAGTCCAGCGTCTGGTTGGACAGCAATGCATCGGCAAAGTCGCGCGATGCCATGCGTGAGATACCTGCGTTTAGTTTGCCGTTATTAAACTTGGTGGTACAGATAGACAGCGAACCAATCAGTCCTTGGCCGTCCTTTGCATAGCCGGCATCACTATGTATCGCTAAGGCCAATTCAATAGGTACACCACGTCCTGCGAGGGTAGGCATATAGCATGAACCGCCACCCAGCAGATTGGTCATCATGGATCGCACGTTAATATCGTCAGCGTAGTCGTTGGTCCCTTCTCTGCCACTATATATCTGATAGGGCATCCCCGCCCACTGCGCCCAGTAGCGGGCACCTTCCAGGGCTCGTGGCATCTTGCTGGTTTCTCCGTCGCGCTCAATATTACCCATGCCACCGCCAAAACGCACGGCATCGGTAGTCACAATGCCTTTCTCATCGCTCTGGTTGGAGATGGTGACACGGTTGAACTCACTATACCCCGCATCAAAGTCGAAAGTGCCTAAGTACACCCACGTACCGCCACCCATCTGCTGGTTGACGCGAAATTGCGTGCGCTCGCCCTTGTGCCATACCGTATAGAGTGCGTCTTTGACGCTATTCTCAAAAGTCTGGTAACTTACGTAGACAGCATATCGGCCAGCCTTCTGGAAACGGGGCTGATAGGTTGCCAAGCTGTATTTAGACTTGCTGGTGGTCGTTTTCACCATACGGGCAGAACCAGCGATAAAAGGATTCTCGCCATCGGTATAGGTTCCTGTATGGTAGGCAAAGCCAGGCTCTGCCGTTGTGCGCCACTTATCGCCTTTGGTGGCTTCTATGTAGTAGCTCTTGGAACCATCGTTGTCGACAATGACTTCCTCCTTCTGCCAGTCACGCTCACGAGGTGTAAAGACAATGGCGCCAGCCTTCTCCAGCATAGGGATGAGGTAGGGCACCACAATGGTTTGTGTGTACAGGTCCTCTGTCGTTCCGAAGAGTTTGGGACGCTGCCAGCGCCAATAGCCCTTTGCCACGTCGTAGAACCTGCCGTGACTGGCCCATAGTGACAGATGTCTGTTCTGTAGTCCGTGTGTCACCTTGAAGGGTGTCGAGATGTTCTTCACCCATGGCTCACCGTCGTAGTCGATGTCGCCCCACAGTCGCGACTTATCGGCATTCTGCGACAGACGGTTGGGAATCAACTCGTCTATGCACATGCCGTTCGTCTCTACCGTAATCTGATAGTCTCTGAAGGGTTTGGGCAGTTCACCTTTTATTTTTTTATATATGTGCTCCGTAATCTCAGGGGTAAACTCCTGACAGGCGAAGAACTCGTCAGCAGTGATGACCAGCGTCTTCGCCTGGTGGTCCAACTGATATCCCAACATGCGGGGTTGCTGCGTCAGTCGTGTACCCTTAGGCTTGTATTTCGCAAAATATGTGTTTAGTCGTTCTGCCAGTTTTGCCTCATCTTTAGCTGTCTGCGCACCAAGTGCCATAGCGGCCAGCAAGAACGTGAGGAAAAATATCAGTCGTCGCATTACCTTAAATCTCTCCTATAGTAAACTTCTCAGGGTGTTTGCCCTTGAAGTCCTTAAAATATAACTTGATGTCGCGCAGTTGACTGTCGACATCTCCATTGGGAATGACGGTTTTCGTACATTGTATCCTGCGCTTCTCATAGTCTACGCCATAGAGTAGGATAGGGATGCCGGCCTTTTGGGCAATGAAGTAGAAACCCTTCTTCCATTCGGGGTTCAGCGAACGTGTGCCCTCTGGTGTAACGCACAGGTGGAATATGGGTTCCTTCTTGGCAGTTTCAGCCAGATTGTCCGTCATACTGGTGTGCTTGGAGCGCCATACGGGAATACCGCCTAATTTGCGGAAAATGGGGCCTAAAGGCCAAAAGAACCATTCCTTCTTCATCAGGAAGTTGCTCTTCATGCCTTGACTTTTGCTATACAGCTGACCTATCAGAAAATCCCAGTTGCTGGTGTGGGGCGCCAGACAGATGATGTATTTGTCTGGGTGGGGTTCACTAACCTCTGCCGTCCACCCCATACACTTGAACAGCAACCAATTGCAAAATGCTTTCATCATAATCCTTGTTTCTCTTCCTCAGACTTAGTGGTTGTTAATCTGGTCAATGATGTCACTGGCCTGCGCAACAAAATCCTCTTTCAGTTTCTTGTAATATGTCTTTGCCGGCATTCCTGGTTCCGGGTGCGAGATGCGACAGATAAAGTCGCTCTGCAGTTTTACGATGCTATATGCCAGTGCTTCGCAGTTTTTGCTCTCCTTGTCACTTCCATACAAAGTTTTTGCCAGACATTCAGCGAACAATTCTCCACAAATCTGATTGATACTTTGTTTTAGTACTCTTTTCTTTGCCATAATGTAAATCCTCCTAAAATTAATTCATTTATTTTATTTCAAAGGTCAAAGATACAATAAATTCTTGAGATAGCATAACTTTTGCTACAAAAAAATATTAAAAAGCATTATTTCTTTCTTTTTCTCGTAAAAAAGCATTATTTTTGCAATTCAAAAATTCATTATTCTAAAAATATAAGTAATTTTAAAATGGAAAAAAGTGCATTGCAGTTGGCAAGAGCCGCTTATCAGCCCAAGTTGCCAAAGGCCCTTCAGGGTGCAGTAAAAGTTAAGGAAGGTGCCGCCACCCAGAGTGTTGGCGACCAGGAAGAAATCAAGAAGCTCTTCCCCAACACCTATGGTATGCCTATCGTACAGTTTGAACCTGCTACCGAGGCAAACACCAAGAAGATGAATGTAGGTATCATTCTCTCTGGCGGTCAGGCTCCTGGCGGTCACAATGTGATTACAGGTCTTTTCGATCAGATTAAGAAGCTCAATCCCGAGAACCGCCTCTTTGGTTTTATTCTGGGTCCTGGCGGTCTGGTAGACCATAACTACATGGAGCTCACTGCTGATATCATCGACGAGTATCGTAACACTGGTGGTTTCGACATGATTGGCTCAGGTCGTACCAAGCTGGAGAAGGTCGACCAGTTCGAGAAGGGATTGGAGATTATCCGCCAGTTGGACATCAAGGCTATCGTTATCATTGGTGGCGACGACTCTAACACCAATGCTTGCGTACTTGCTGAATACTATGCTGCCAAGAACTACGGTGTACAGGTTATTGGTTGTCCTAAGACCATCGATGGCGACCTGAAGAACTCTCAGATTGAGACTTCTTTCGGCTTCGATACCGCTTGTAAGACCTACTCAGAGCTCATCGGTAACATTGAGCGCGACTGTAACTCAGCTCGTAAGTACTGGCACTTCATCAAGGTGATGGGTCGTTCAGCTTCTCACATTGCCTTGGAGTGTGCCCTGCAGACTCAGCCCAACATCTGCCTGGTTTCTGAGGAAATTGAGCAGAAGGCTATGAGCCTCGACGATGTTGTTGCTTACATCGCCAATGCTGTTGCTCAGCGTGCTGCTGACGGTAACAACTTCGGTACCGTAATTATCCCTGAGGGTGTTATCGAGTTCATCCCCGCCATCAAGAAGCTGATTGCTCAGCTCAACGACGTGCTCGCTTTACCCGAGGCAAAGAATATCAGCCGCGACGAGCAGGTAGACTTCGCCAAGAGTCACCTCACCGCTGAGAACCTTGCTGTCTTCAACAGTCTGCCTGTTGGTGTTGCTCGCCAGCTGGCACTCGACCGTGACCCCCACGGAAATGTACAGGTTTCGCTCATCGAGACCGAGAAGTTGCTTTCTGAGATGGTTGCCAAGAAGCTCGACGCCATGAAGGCTGAGGGTAAGTATGTTGGCAAGTTCTCTGCTCAGCACCACTTCTTTGGTTATGAGGGACGCTGCGCAGCTCCTTCTAACTTCGACGCAGACTACTGCTACGCTCTGGGAACCTCTGCTGCCCAGCTGATTGCTGCCGGCAAGACTGGTTACATGGCTATCGTCAAGAATACCACAGCTCCTGCTGAGCAGTGGATTGCCGGTGGTGTGCCCATCACCATGATGATGAACATGGAGAAGCGTAATGGTGAGATGAAGCCCGTTATCCGCAAGGCGCTCGTTGAGCTCGATGGTGCTCCCTTCAAGGAGTTTGCTGCTCATCGCGACGAGTGGGCTCGCAAGACCGCTTACGTCTATCCTGGACCAATCCAGTACTGGGGACCAACAGAGGTTTGTGACCAGCCAACCCGCACACTTGCTCTTGAACAGGCTAAATAAATGCCTCACAAGAAGACAACGCATACACACAAGACATCCGGACGCCGCACGGGACCTGTTCCCCACAGACGTCCGAATGTCTTTATTCGTCTGTTGCAACACCTCCCCGGTTGGGCGTGGTGGATAGGCGGTATTGCCGTTGTTGCAGTCTATGTTTTCTTCTTCTACTATATCTTTGTCGGTCCTTTCGGCTTCCGGTGGCGTGCGCTCTATGGTGACGTCAGCTATCCTGAAGGCTACGAAATCCACGGCATCGACATCAGCCACCACCAGGGACGCATTGACTGGGATGAGTTACGTGACAAGGGACTCATCAACAAGACGCCCATCCGGTTCATTATGATCAAGGCTACCGAGGGTGCCTCACGTGTTGACGAGTACTTTGAGGACAATTTCCACCAGGCTCGCGAATATGGTTTTACGCGTGGTGCCTACCATTTCTATAGCGTCTACTCGCCAGCCGAGAAGCAGGCAGCGTTCTTCATCCGTCATGCTAAGCTGGAGAATGGCGACCTGCCTCCCGTTCTGGACGTAGAGCACAAACCCAAGAATCAGACGGACCAGGAGTTTGCTACCAGCATTCTGAAGTGGCTCGATATCGTAGAGAAACACTATGGCGTAAAGCCTATCATCTATACGTATTATAAGTTTAAGACACGTTACCTAAACGACTCAGTTTTCGATAGTTATCCTTACTGGATAGCTCACTATTACGTCGATGAAGTCGAATATGACGGACCATGGAAATTCTGGCAGCACACGGATGCGGGCCGACTTCCGGGTATCAAGGGTCAGGTGGACTTCAACATCTACAACGGTTCCTTCTATGACCTGCGTAAGATGACTATCGGCGCACGTGAGCAGATTGGTGAGGATGCTTATGCAGACTGAACCACAAAACTCATCAAAGCAACATGGCAACAGTTGACGACAAGAAAGTCATTTTCTCGATGGTTGGTGTGAGCAAGACCATCCAGCAAAACCAGAAACAAGTGCTCAAGAACATCTATCTCTCGTTCTTCTACGGGGCAAAGATAGGCATCATTGGTCTCAATGGTGCTGGTAAGTCTACGCTGATGAAGATTATCGCCGGACTCGACCAGCAGTATCAGGGCAACGTCGTGTGGGCACCTGGGTATACGGTGGGCTATCTGCCGCAGGAACCGCCATTGAACGAGGAGAAGACCGTCAAGGAGAATGTCATGGAGGGTGTGCAGCATGTCTACGACGCCCTGAAGGAGTATGATGACATCAACGTGAAATTCGGTCTCCCCGAATACTATGAAAACCCCGACAAGATGGACCAGCTGATGCAGCGCCAGGCTGAACTGCAGGACATCATCGACGCTACCGATGCGTGGAACATGGACTCCAAGCTGGATCGTGCCATGGCTGCGCTGAACTGTCCTCCAGGTGACTGGTCTGTCAATACACTCTCGGGTGGTGAGCGCCGCCGTGTCGCCCTGTGCCGCCTGTTGCTGCAGAAACCTGATGTCTTGCTGCTCGACGAGCCTACCAACCACCTCGATGCAGAATCTATCGACTGGCTGGAACAGCACTTGCAGCAGTATGAGGGTACGGTGATTGCCGTCACCCACGACCGCTACTTCCTCGACGATGTGGCAGAGTGGATTCTCGAACTGGACCGTGGCGAGGGTATTCCCTGGAAGGGCAACTACTCCAGTTGGCTGGAGCAGAAGTCGCAGCGTCTGGCTCAGGAGGAGAAGCAGGCTTCCAAGCGCCGCAAGACCCTGGAACGCGAGTTGGAGTGGGTGCGCATGGCTCCCAAGGCCCGCCACGCTAAGGGTAAGGCCCGTCTGAACTCTTACGAGACCATGCTCAACGAGGAGCAGAAGCAGAAAGAGGAGAAGTTGGAAATTTTTATCCCCAACGGTCCTCGTCTGGGCAACAAAGTTATCGAGGCGGAGCATGTCGCCAAGTCGTTCCCCGAAAAGACGCTGTTCACCGACCTTAACTTCATGTTGCCGCCCAATGGTATCGTGGGTGTTATCGGACCCAATGGCGCTGGCAAGACCACGCTGTTCCGCCTGATAATGGGTCTCGACAAGGCTGATGCAGGCTCTTTCAGCGTCGGTGAGACCGTGAAGCTCAGCTACGTAGACCAGCAGCACAAGGACATCGACCCCGACAAGTCTGTCTACGAAGTGGTCAGCCAGGGCAACGAGACCATCCGCATGGGTGGCAAAGATATTAATGTACGCGCGTACCTCTCCCGATTCAACTTCAGCGGTGCCGATCAGGAGAAGAAGTGTGGTGTGCTCTCTGGTGGTGAGCGCAACCGCCTGCATCTGGCTATCGCCCTCAAGCAGGAAGGTAATGTGCTGTTGCTCGACGAGCCCACCAACGATATCGACGTCAATACGCTGCGAGCCTTGGAAGAAGGTCTTGAGTCCTTTGCCGGTTGTGCCGTTGTTATCAGCCACGACCGTTGGTTCCTCGACCGCATCTGCACGCATATCCTGGCATTCGAAGGCGAGGGTAGGGTGTTCTACTTCGAGGGCAACTACAGTGAGTACGAAGCCAACAAGGCCCTGCGCTTAGGACTCGACGAACCCAAGCGTGCCCGCTACAGAAAATTAATGGAAGAGTAATTGCTCTTCCATTAATTTTTATTCTGCTTAGTCGACTATCGTCGGATACTTCCGTGTCCAGCCATCCCAGCGTAGCCGCATGACGCCAAAGAAGGCCTCGCCAAAGATGCCACCCGACATCTTGCTGGTGCCCTCACGGCGGTTGACGAAGATGACGGGCACCTCCTTAATCTTAAAGCCAATCTTGTAGGCCGTGTACTTCATCTCTATCTGGAAGCCATAGCCCTTGAAACGAATCTTGTCCAGCTCGATGGTCTTCAGCACGCGACGTCTGTAGCACTTAAAGCCCGCTGTGGTGTCGTGCACCTGGAAGCCCGTTACGATGCGCACATACTTCGAGGCGAAGTACGACATCAGGACGCGCCCGATGGGCCAGTTGACGACATTGACACCGCTGACATAGCGAGAACCGATAGCTACGTCGTAACCTCCTTCGGGGTTCTCGTCAGTCTTGGGAGCACAGGCGCTGTAGAGGCGCGGCAAGTCGTTCGGGTCGTGGCTGAAGTCAGCATCCATCTCGAAGATGTACTCGTAGTCGCGCTCCAGTGCCCACTTGAAGCCTGCGATATAGGCTGTTCCCAGACCTAACTTGCCCGTACGCTCTACTAGGAACAGACGGTCGCCGAACTCCTCCTGAGCCATCAGTCCCTTCACGATGGCTGCCGTACCGTCAGGTGATCCGTCGTCGATAATCAGAATATGGAAACACTTCTCCAAGCCAAATACGGCACGGATAATCTTCTCGATGTTCTCCTTCTCATTATACGTCGGAATGATGACAATGCTGTCGCTCTGATGCATGATATCCTTATCGTTTCTGTTTAAAAACGTTGCAAAGATACAACAAATTGTGCAAACAGCCACAACTCTTCTCTTTAAAAAGTATTAAATGGCTCCTTAATGTTTTGGAGATTATCGCGTAATTTACAAATTTTGCTATGACAGGAAACTTATTTTCTGCAAGCCTTGCAAAGATTTGGAGATGTGAGAAAAGTTTGCTACTTTTGCAGAAAAATATGTGATATGGCAGAAAACAATAAGATTCTCGACTTTGTGGCTCCCGTAGAGGACAAGATGCAGGGCATCATCAAGGTGGTGGGTGTCGGCGGAGGCGGATGTAATGCGGTGCGCAACATGTACCTGGACAAGGTGGGGGGCGTGACGTATGCGGTGATGAACACGGACAGCCAGTCGCTGTCGCGTTCGCCAGTGCCCTACAAAATTCAGCTGGGTGCCGGACTGGGTGCAGGTGGTAATCCTGAAGAGGGTAAACGGGAGTGCGAAGGGAGCATTGAGGACATCAGGAAACTGCTGAGCGACGGCACGAAGATGGTGTTCGTGACGGCAGGCATGGGTGGCGGCACGGGAACGGGTGCTGCACCACTGGTGGCAGGCATCGCCAAGGAGATGGGGCTGCTGACGGTGGGCGTGGTGACGATACCGTTCTACTTTGAGAAGAAAAAGAAGATTATCAAGGCGCTGAAGGGTGTGGACGAGATGCGCAGAAACGTGGATGCGCTGCTGATAGTGAACAACGAAAGGCTGTGCGACATCTATGCGGACTCGGAGTTGTCGGTGAAGGAGGCGTTCAAGCGGGCTGACAACATTCTGATGGATGCGGTGAAGGGTATCTCGGAACTCATCACACTGCCCAGCGATGGAGGCATCAAGAGTGACTTCAAAGATGTGGAGACAACGATGAAGAACGGTGGTGGTGCCATCATGGCCATGGGCAGGGCCAGCGGTGAACATCGTGTGGAGAAGGCTATCCTGAACGCGCTGGACTCGCCACTGCTCTATGGCAACGACATCGGCAAGGCGAAGCGCATCTTGTTTAACATCTATTCGAGCGACGAGCACTCTATCTTTGTGCGTGAGCTGCAGGAGATTGACGACTTCTTTGACCAGCTGGACCCGAATATCGACGTGATATGGGGTACGGCAACGGACGACTCGTTAGGGGAGGACGCGAAGGTGACGATACTGGCGACGGGACTGGAGGACGACCTGCGCAGCGAGGTGCAGAAGGACGCGCACAGCAATGAGGACGACTTCTACGAGGACTTGATACCGAAATTGTATAAGCCGGTGAAGAAGGAACCGTCAACCATGAAGGAGGTGCTGGCGAAGGAACAGCCGCTGCCCTTCGAGGTGGAGAAGGCACCAGAGCCGGAACCTGCGCCTGTCGAGGAGGAAGAACCCGAAGAGCCGACCATCATCAAGAAATGGAAGGGGTGGCTGAACAGACTGACGCAGAGCATTGCGGAGTAATTTAAAACAACGAATTAATTTATTCACGAACACAGATATTTTAAAACCACGAATTAAACGAATTAAACGAATTAATTTCTGAATAATTTTTGATAATTTCTGTTTGAAAAAAAACATGTAGTGCTCAGCTAAAAATTAGTGAAATTCGTGCAATTAGTGGTTTTAAAAAGAAATCTGTGGTAGGAAGCAGTATGATGGCTGATGTATGATGGCTGATGTATGATGGAAGATGTGAGGAAGAATAGTCCGGAAGAGATGGCTGAGCAGGTCAGGGTACTGGCTGAACAGCTGAAGCGGGCAGGTCGGAAAGACTTGCTGCTGAGGGCTATTGGCGTCCCTCTGTTGGAAGAGTTGCGCATAGAGGCGGCACGTGCTAAGCTGAGCAGGCTGGTCGTCACGAAAGACTATAGAATCATCCTTGCAGACTATGATAACAAGGAGGTTGAGCTGACGCCTGTGCACAAGGCTGTGTACCTGTTGTTCCTGGCACATCCGGAGGGTATCGAGTTTAAGAAGCTTCGTGACTATCGGGACGAACTGGCACGATACTATATGGCTACGGCACGACAGATGGACAAGGAGACCATCATGGAGAGCGTTGACATGCTGGTGGATCCGCTGAACAACTCTATCAACGAGAAGTGCTCGCGCATCAAGAAGGTGTTCTTGGATATGATGGATGAATATACGGCGAGCTACTACATCATCAGTGGACATACGCAGAAGCACATAGTAGGCTCCAGTCGTATCTGGTATGAGCGGTTGAAGGTGATTACGCTGCCGCGCGCCCTTCTGAAACCCCACATCCCCTCTATATTTCCGTTCCCCTAAGGGGAACTCCAATATAGAGGGTGGGTTTCCTCAGGGAAGTAAGACCCCATAAACAGCAACCACTGATACGCCAACGAGACAGGCTGATACGCGAACGGGACACGCTAATACAGCGCTGTATTAGCGTGATACGGGGTCATTATCAGCTGTTTATTTTCGGAGCGCACGAGAATTGGCGGATGTTTGCATCCAACCCACTTTTTTCGTACCTTTGCAGACGTAGTTGCATTGCGGAGTTGAATCTTCGATGGCAGATTTTATGCAAAAAAATTTGGCGCACGTCATTTTTATTTGTATCTTTGCAAATGCTAATGATCAATTAATACTAAACTAAAATGAAAAGAATATTGGTAACAGGTGGTGCTGGATTTATTGGCTCACACCTTTGCGAACGCTTGGTCAATGATGGAAACGACGTGATATGCCTGGACAACTTCTACAGCGGTTCCAAGGAGAATGTGTGGCACCTGATTGGCAAGCCGAACTTTGAACTGGTACGCCACGATGTGATTAATCCCTATTGGGCCGAGGTGGACGAAATCTATAACCTGGCATGCCCAGCATCGCCCATCTACTATCAGAACGACCCCATACAGACCACAAAGACCAGCGTGTTTGGCGCCTACCACATGTTAGGACTGGCACGCAGAACCAAGGCGAAGATTCTGCAGTCGTCGACCAGCGAGGTCTATGGCGACCCGAACGTTCACCCACAGCCCGAGAGCTATTGGGGCAATGTGAACCCCATCGGTCTGCGCTCGTGCTACGACGAGGGCAAGCGCTGTGCCGAGACGCTGTTCTTCGACTACCACCGTCTGCACAAGGTGCGCATCAAGGTAATCCGCATCTTTAATACCTATGGTCCGCGCATGGCCATCAGCGACGGTCGTGTGGTATCGAACTTTGTGGTGCAGGCACTGCGTGGCGAGGATATAACCATCTATGGCGACGGCCAGCAGACACGCTCGTTCCAGTATGTCAGCGACCTGATAGAAGGTATGCTGCGCGTGATGGCAACAGGTGACGACTTTACGGGTCCGGTGAATCTGGGCAACCCGGGTGAGTTTACCATGCTGGAGCTGGCTGAGAAAGTCATCAAGAAGATTGGCGGCAAGAGCAAGATAGTGTTCCGTCCGCTGCCCAGCGACGACCCCAAGATGCGCCGTCCGGACATCAGTGTCGCCAAGCGTGAGTTAGGGTGGGAGCCCAAGGTGTCGCTCGACGAGGGACTGGACAACATCATCGAGTACTTCCGCGGAAAAGTATAAAATCCTCATAAATAGGGATTGCGGGCGTGGCAGAAAAGTAGTACCTTTGCAGCCGATTTTAATCAATATCAGTCAAATGAAAAAGTTTAGCACACTATTTTTCTTAACAACAGCCATGCTTACTGCCATGGCACAGGGCGGCCACGCCCCTATGAAGTTTTCAGGAAAGGCAACCATTGAGGTAGGAGGACAGATCGTATCAACAATTGCAAGTGACACCGTCGGGTATTCAGGAAAAGAGGTGACACTGCCAGAGATGAGATATGGCAACTTCGTCATTCCGTCGTTCACCATTCATGGCACACAGTTCTCGATGGACATGTCGACCATGACGGTGACGTTCCCTGACCAGCAGTTCATGGAGACCATTACTGTTGACGGCGTACAGAAGACGATTGTCGGTGCCTCGCTGACCGGTAGCTATGCCCATGATTCTTTCAATACCTTTAAGCTGAAAGTTAGTTTCATGTATGGTGCTATGCACATGCCACTGACCTACGACATCACAGCTTATTATATTAAGGATTATACCGACAAGTTGGATGTCAGCATCGGCGGCATGTTCAACTATACGGCAGCGAACGTCACCTATAGCGTGCGCACCTATCCCGAGGGCGACAAGACCCTGCTGGACGTGAAGATACCCAGCTACGAGCTGAGTGGTACACCGTTGGGTGAACTGACTGTTGGCAGCTATATCATCAAAGGTCTGGCCAAGGACGATCAACTGGGAGGCTACTACCGCAACTACGCCGAAGACGGTCTGACCATGCACTTCAAGTCAGTCAAGGACGGACAGACAGGCATGGACGACGATTACGTGATGAGCACCCTTGAAAATAATATCCTGCTGGTCTATGAAGGCAAGGCCATCAAGGTGACCAACAACTTCCATCCTGGCAATATGCCCTTCCAGATTACCTCTACATTCCCTGGCGCGGGTGAGGTGTCGGCCGTAGAGGCTGTCAAGACCGTCGGGCAGAACGATGCTCCAGTCTACAACCTTGCCGGACAGCGCACAGTGGCTGGCTACAGAGGCATAGTCGTCAAGGGAGGAAAGAAGTATTTTGTAAAGTAATGTCTTTCTGAAGAAAGATGAGCGAAAGCGCAAGAAGTATACCTATTTATAAATAATGATTGAAAAAGTATTGTTTTCAGGATTACTGCTCTTCAGCACCGCGATGGTGCAGGCCGAAGAGGTGAACGACACATCGAAGGTGATAGACCTGGACGAGGTGGTCGTCGTGTCGCAACCCAAGGACGGACGACTGCTACGCCACCAGCCCATGAGCTCTACCGTGCTGACACAGCGCGAGATGAGAGCACTGGGGGTCAGCGACCTTGCCAAGTTGTCGCTATACGTGCCGTCGTTCTCCATGCCACAGTACGGCTCTCGTCTGACGTCATCCATGTATATCCGTGGCATCGGCTCACGCATCAACAACCCGGCAGTGGGCATCTATTACGACAACATACCATTGATGTCGAAGGCTGCCTTCAACCACCACTTCTACCACATTGACCGTGTCGATGTGCTGCGTGGTCCGCAAGGCACACTATACGGTATGAATACCGAGGGCGGACTGGTACACATCTACTCCAAGAACCCGATGGTGTATCAGGGAACAGATATCTTCATGGGTATTGGCACTGGACTGACATCGCATGCGGAGATAGCCCATTTCCATCGTCCCACAGAGAAGTTTGCCTTCTCGGCAGCAGCCTTCTGGAACGGTCAGCGCGGCTTCTTCAAGAACCAGGCGCTGAACGAGTGGAACGACAAGCTGCAGGAGACCGGCGGAAAGATGCGTTTCGTCTACCAGCCCACACAACGGCTGACGCTGGACCTGACGGCCGACTACCAATGGACCAACCAGAACGCCTTTCCCTACGGCGTGTACGACTATGATGCCAACAGCGTGGAAGACCCGTCAACGACGCTGATGAACGGCTACAAGCGCCAGATGGTGAATACGGGTCTGAACATCAGCTACAAGGCAGACAACTGGCTGCTCAACTCAACCACATCGTGGCAATATCTGCGCGACCACATGGAGATGGACCAGGACTATCTGCCCGCCGACTTCATGCACCTGACACAGATACAGAAGCAGCAGGCACTGACACAAGAACTCATTGTGCGCAGTCATGGAAAGCGCAAGTGGCACTGGACCTTCGGCGTCTTCGGAGCATACCAGTGGCTGCGTACCGATGCTCCAGTAACCTTCGGTCCTGGCATGAACGATATGACGGCGGCACGCATCTTGAAGATGATGCCCGACCCCGTGGTGGCGATGTTCAAAGTCTTTGAGATTCCAGAGTTTAACGTCACGGAGACGTTCCACACGCCCTCAGCCAGTGTAGGTGCCTTCCACGAGTCTACGCTGTCGCTGACCGACCGGTTGGATGTCACTTTAGGACTGCGCTATGAGTGCAGCCAGGTGAAGATAGACTACAACACCGCAGGACTGGTGGCACTGCACTACAGCATACCTCCGATAGACTTGACCAGCCGGCTGACCGCCGTGCTGGAAAATGACCGGAAGCGTTCCTTCGACCAACTGCTGCCCAAGGTGGGAGTGACCTACCGTCTGGACGACAGCGGATCGAATATCTATGCTACCGTGTCCAAGGGCTATCGGGCCGGAGGATATAACATCCAGATGTTCTCGGAAATCTATCAGTCGGAATTCATGAAGAAAGGAAAGACGCTGAGTCAGGGCGATGTCACCATCAACTACACCGAGCAAGACTATGATGCTGTTGATGAGACCATCAGCTACAAACCCGAGGAGTCGTGGAACTACGAGGCAGGTGCCCATCTGAACCTGCTGGAGGGAAAGCTGCACGCTGACGTTGCTGTCTACTATATGAAGATCAAGAACCAGCAGTTGTCGGTGATGAGTCCTGAAAACAACTACGGACGCATCATGGTGAATGCAGGCAAGAGTCATACCATGGGACTGGAGATGTCGTTGCGCGGACGTGCCTTTGACGACCATCTGGACTGGTTCTGCAACCTGGGTGCTGTCAATGCGATATTCGACGAATACGATGGCTACGACGGCCAATCAATTCCTTTTGTTCCATCAGCTACCTTCTCGTTGGGGGGCAACTACCTCATCGACCGTTTTCTGGTGGGTGCCGACCTGACAGGACAGGGCTATACCCAATGGAACGAGGCCAATACCTTCGGACAGAAAGAGTATGTGCTGTTAGGCGCCTATGTGGGCTATGACTTCGGCAGTTGCCAGGTCAAACTGTGGGGTCGCAATCTGACAGACACCAAGTATAACACCTTTGCCGTAGAGAGTAAGGCTGCCGGCCAGGCACTGCGCTTTGCACAACGAGGCAATCCACTCCAAGTAGGTGTTGATATAAGTCTACATCTTTAATTATAATATCACAATTTAGTTAATAACGTTAAAATTAACGGAAATAATTAACTTAAAGACTTCTTCATGCCTGTAAAAGTTCGTATCTTTGCAGCATGAAGAAGTCTACTATTTGGACCATAGCAATTATTATGGGCGCATCGTTCCTCGCCCTGCTCTTTCTACAGTTCTCCTATGTAGAGGAGATGGTCAAGATGAAGAAGGAGCAGTTCGACGAGAGTGTGGCTCGCTCGCTCTATCAGGCCTCGCGTAATCTGGAAATGAACGAGACCCTGCGCTATTTGGAGAAAGACGTCAACGAGACAGAGCGCAAAGCCTTTACGCAAGACAGCGTGATCGTTGACGGACTGGGTTCTGTGACACATAGCCACCAGTTTGCCGTAGCAGCAGATGATGGTACCATCTATAGCTCGTTCCAGGTGAAGGCACTGAAGATTAAGCCAGCCTCCGTGCCCAAGGCTATGATTCTGCGTAAGGACAAGAACTCGATAGCTGACGCTACGAAGACTATGCAGGAAATTGTTCGCCAGCGCTATGTCTATCAGAAGGCATTGCTCGACGAGGTGGTCTATAACATACTCTATACAGCCAGCGACAAGCCCCTGAAGGAACGTGTCAACTTCCGCATGCTTGACAAGGATATCCGCGTAGAGCTGATGAACAATGGCATCAACATTCCTTACCATTTCACCGTGTCTACGACAGACGGCCGCGAGGTCTATCGCTGTCCGGACTACGAGGAAGAAGGCAAGGAGTACACCTACGAACAGAAGCTCTTCAGCCATGATCCGCAGTCAAAGATGGGTGTTGTGAAGATTCATTTCCCTGAGATGAACTCATACATCTTCTCCAGCGTGCGCTTTATGATTCCTTCGATTATCTTCACCATTGTACTGCTCATCACGTTCTTGTTTACGATTGTCGTGGTGTTCCGCCAGAAGCGCTATTCGGAAATCAAGAACGACTTCATCAACAATATGACGCACGAGCTGAAGACACCTATCGCCAGTATCTCACTGGCTGCCCAGATGATGAACGACGATAGCGTACCCAAGTCGGGGGAGGTGATGAAACGCTATTGCGGCGTCATTAAAGACGAGTCTGACCGTCTGCGCTTCCTGGTGGAAAAGGTGCTGCAGATGTCTATGTTCGACAAGAAGACCATCACTTTCCAAGAGAAAGAACTGGACCTGAACGATATGGTTGAGACCATTGCAAACTCCTTTAATCTGCGCGTGGAACACACTGGCGGAAAGATATATACGGAGATTGAGGCTGTCGATTCAGCCATATATGTCGATGAGGTGCACTTCAAGAATGCCATCACGAATCTGATGGACAATGCTGTGAAGTATCGCAAGCCTGACGAGCCCATTGATATCTATATCCATACGTGGAATGACCATGACAAATTGTACCTCTCTATACGCGACACTGGACAGGGCATCAAGAAGGAGAATCTGAAGAAAGTCTTTGATAAGTTCTACCGCGTACATACGGGTAATAAGCACGACGTGAAAGGTTTCGGACTGGGACTGGCATACGTAAAGAAGGTGATAGACATGCACCAGGGTGACATCAAGGCAGAGAGTGAGTGGGGCAAGGGCACCAAGTTTACCATCAGTCTGCCGATACTGAAAGAGGAGTAAAACCTCCTCCGCATTAAGCATTAAATAAAGCATTATAATAAACCACTAAAATAAATGAATTATGGACGAAAAACTGAAAATTCTTCTTTGTGAAGACGACGAGAACCTGGGAATGTTGCTCCGTGAATACTTGGCAGCAAAAGGCTATATGGCCGAGCTGTGTCCTGATGGTGAGGCAGGCCAGAAGGCTTTCCTGAAGACCAAGTTTGATATCTGTATTCTTGATGTGATGATGCCTAAGAAGGATGGCTTCACACTGGCTCAAGAGATTCGTCAGGTCAATTCGGAAATCCCCATCATCTTCCTGACTGCCAAGACGCTGAAGGAAGATATCCTAGAGGGTTTCAAGATTGGCGCAGACGACTATATCACCAAGCCCTTCTCTATGGAGGAACTGGTGTTCCGTGTAGAGGCTATCCTGCGTCGTGTACGTGGTAAGAAGAACAAGGAGAGCTCGGTATACCACATTGGCAACTTCCTCTTTGACACCCAGAAGCAGTTGCTTGTCGTGGGTGACAAGCAGACAAAGCTGACCACCAAGGAAAACGAACTGCTGGCGCTGCTCTGCTCGCACGCCAACGAGATTCTGCAGCGTGACTTCGCGCTGAAGACCATCTGGATTGACGACAACTACTTCAATGCACGCTCAATGGATGTCTACATCACCAAACTGCGCAAGCATCTGAAAGACGATCCGCAGATTGAGATTATCAATATCCACGGCAAGGGCTACAAGTTGATAACCCCAGAAGCTGAATAAAGATTTGAAAAAAATCGAGAATTGTGATAGATTCTCGATTTTTTTTTGTACCTTTGCATCGTAATAGTGCTTTTTAGGTAAAATGAACCATATTAGAAACTTTTGCATCATTGCACATATCGACCACGGCAAGTCTACGCTGGCCGACCGTCTGTTGGAGTATACAAAGACCATCCAGGTGACGGAAGGACAGATGCTGGACGACATGGATCTGGAGCGTGAACGCGGCATTACGATTAAGAGCCACGCCATCCAGATGGAGTATATGTACAAGGGTGCGGGTAAGCGAAACCAGAATCAAGAAGACTTGAATTCTGGTGAGCGTGAGCACGCTCGGACAGAGTCCATAGGCGAGAAATATATACTGAACTTAATTGATACTCCAGGACACGTTGACTTCTCTTACGAGGTCAGCCGTTCCATAGCAGCCTGCGAGGGTGCTCTCTTGGTGGTCGATGCCACACAGGGCGTACAGGCACAAACCATCTCGAACCTCTATCTGGCTATTGACAACAACCTGGAAATCATCCCCGTTATTAACAAGATTGACATGCCCAGCGCCATGCCTGACGAGGTGGAAGACGAAATCGTAGAGCTGATTGGCTGCGACCCGTCAGAGATTCTGCGTGCCTCTGGTAAGACGGGCGAAGGCGTGGAAGATATCCTCAATGCCGTTGTAGAGCGCATTCCGCATCCGGTGGGTGACGAGAAAGCTCCGCTGCAGGCTTTGATTTTCGACTCTGTTTTCAATTCCTTCCGTGGCATCATTGCCTACTTTAAGATAGACAATGGCATTATCCGTCAGGGCGACAAAGTGAAGTTCTTCAATACCGGTCAGGAGTATGTGGCTGACGAGGTGGGTGTGCTGAAGATGGATATGATTCCTCGCAAGGAATTGCGTACCGGCGAGGTGGGATATATCATCAGCGGCATCAAGAATGCCAAGGAGGTGAAGGTGGGTGATACGATTACCCACGTTGCAACCCCTTGTGACAAGGCCATTGAGGGTTTCCAGGAAGTGAAGCCGATGGTCTTTGCGGGTGTGTATCCTATTGACCCCGTAGACTATGAAAACCTGCGTGCCTCACTGGAAAAACTCCAGCTGAACGACGCCTCGCTGACCTTTACCCCAGAGACCTCTATCGCATTGGGCTTCGGCTTCCGTTGCGGATTCCTGGGACTGCTGCACATGGAGATTGTTCAGGAGCGTTTGGATAGAGAGTTTGACATGGATGTCATAACCACCGTGCCTAACGTAACCTATATGTGTTACACCAAACAGGGCGAGGTGAAGGAGGTGCACAACCCGTCGGGATTGCCAGATCAGACGATGATAGACCACATTGAGGAGCCCTATATCAAGGCCAGCATCATTACCGCTGCCGACTATATCGGACCGATTATGACACTCTGCCTGGACAAACGTGGTGAACTGATAGACCAGCAGTATGTCTCCGGCAATCGTGTGGAACTGCGTTTTATGCTGCCACTGGGCGAAATCGTGATAGACTTCTACGACAAGCTGAAGAGCATCTCCAAGGGCTATGCCTCGTTCGACTACCATATTGATGGTTTCCGTCCCTCAAAGTTGGCCAAGCTCGACATCCTGCTGAATGGTGAACCCGTGGACGCCCTGTCTACGCTGACGCATCAGGACAATGCGGTGACCTTTGGCCGTCGTATGTGCGAGAAGCTGAAGGAACTCATTCCGCGTCAGCAGTTTGATATCGCCATCCAGGCAGCTATCGGTGCTAAGATTATTGCCCGTGAGACGGTCAAACAGGTTCGTAAAGACGTTACTGCCAAGTGTTACGGCGGTGATGTCAGTCGTAAACGTAAACTACTTGAGAAACAGAAGCGAGGTAAGAAGCGTATGAAGCAGATAGGCAATGTGGAAGTTCCACAGAAGGCCTTCCTCGCCGTATTGAAGTTAGACTAATCATATACCTAAAACAAACAGAAAATAATTAAGAACAATGACAACAATTGGACTAACGACACGTGATGTGGCCCGCGAGCTGGCCAGACGCTACAGTACGATGACTCACGACGAGTTGGATGTGCTGGAGAGCATTCTTGTTCCTATGAGGTTTCAGAAGGGTGACTTCATCCTGAAAGAGGGCGAAGTATGCAAGAACATCTACTGGGTGGTAAAAGGACTGGTTCGTCAATTCTATATTAAAAATGGTAAAGAATTGACGGAATATATGGCATCGGAGAATACTATTTTCATGAGTATTGAGAGTTTGTTTAAGGAGCAGCCCAGCGTTCAGCAGATTCATGCCCTCGAACCAACCATTATCTTTGCGTTGCCGAAGGAAAAACTGGAGCGCGAAGCTGTACGCAACGTGAATATCCAGATGCTTTATCGTAAGATTTTGGAAGAGTCGCTTATATTGTCTCAGATACGTGCAGACATGCTGCGCTTTGAGTCTGCTCCCGAGCGTTATGCAAAACTCGTCAAGCGTGCTCCGCAACTGGTGTTGCGCGCACCGCTGGTCTACATTGCCAGCTATCTGCAGATGACGCCGGAAACGCTGTCACGTGTGCGCACCTCAGCCTTGATGGATAGCAAGGACTAAAGTGCTGTTGAGAAAGTAAACATGTCGTGGAAAGCCTGAGAAAGGTCCTTGGGCTCTTCCTTGAAAAGTCCGAATAGGGCGCTGCCTGAGCCAGACATGGCCGCATAGGTGGCGCCCATCTTATATAGCTGCTCCTTAATGGTTCCTATCTCGGGATGCAAGGCGAAGACACTGTCTTCAAAGTCGTTCGTCAGGTGGTCACGCCACATTTCTACGGGTTGTGCTATGACCTCCTTGCAATTCTGGACAGGATAGTGGGGACGAATGCGTGAGAAAGCCTCCTTGGTAGGTACGGGAATATCTGGACGCACCACACCGATAAACCATCCGCTCAGGTCCAGAGCGATGAGCTCCAACCGTTCGCCAATACCCTCCGCGTAGCAGGGACGACTCTGAATAAAGAAAGCGCAGTCAGCGCCTAACTGTGCGGCATATTGTTGCATCTGCGCATCAGACAGGTGCAACTCAAAAGTGTCGTTGAGCAGGCGAATCATATAAGCACAGTCGCTGCTGCCGCCACCCATACCGGCTTGCGTGGGTATTCCTTTCCATAGATGGGCATGGATGCGGGGAAGGGTGGGGAAGTCGTGCTTCAACAACTGATAGGCACGTACGACGAGGTTGCGCTGTTCGTCGCCCTCAATGTGCATATTTGTCACTTTGAGGTCGCAGTCTACATCGGACGGGAAACCATCGCTCATGGGGACAATCTCCAGGGCGTCCATGATGGGTACAGGGTAGAACACGGTCTGCAGGTTGTGGTATCCGTCAGAACGTTTCTCCACTACGTTCAGGCCTAAGTTGATCTTGGCTATAGGAAACGTTATCATCTCTTCTTGAATTCAATTTGTTTGGGCAGCTTCTGCCATTTACCATTGTGGGGTACCTTGATGGGGTTTCCGCTACCTTGGCGTAACACATAGACAGAGTCGTTCTTGCGGATGAGCGTGGCTTGCAGGTCTTCGCTGCCAAAGTCGTTTATCATCTGCATCGTGGCTTTCTTCTCACTTAGAACATCGCACGATGTGATAGCCCAGCAAAAAGAGTTGTTCTTCTTGCCTAAGAAGCCAGGCAGGTCGCCATACAACTCGTGGCCGGGGACGGAAATATCCTGGTCGTAGAAGTTGATGTGCAGATACACGTCGTACTCATTATTATATAGGTACGCGCGAAAACTTTTGCTTTCTTTCTGTCCAAAGCAGTCACTGACAGCGATGGCGAGTAGTGCGATTAGAAGAATTCTCCTCATGTCTTTTTCTTTGTTTTGCTGGCAAAGGTAATAAATCTATGTCAATAAAATATCGTTTACGTAAAAATATCTCGATAAATGTGGTAAGTTTTTATTTTTTTTATATATCTTTGCAGCGTTATACATGTATTTACAATGGGAAAAAATTATTTAAAGCCTGATTTCATCTTTGAATCGAGCTGGGAAGTATGTAACAAAGTTGGCGGTATTTATACTGTCCTTTCCACTCGCGCAAAGACCTTACAGGATGAGATGAAGGACCGTATTGTGTTTATTGGTCCTGATTGCTGGAAAGAAAATGTGTGCCCCTATTTCCGTGAAGACAAAACGCTCTTTGCAGAGTGGCAGTGGGAAGCGAAGGAGCATGGCCTCGCCGTTAAGGTAGGCCGTTGGACTGTTCCTGGAGAACCTATTGCCGTTTTAGTGGACTTCACACCTTTCTTTGAGAAGAAAAATGATATCTATGGTTGGTTGTGGGAGAAGTATCAAGTAGACTCGCTGCATGCTTATGGCGACTATGACGAAGCATCAATGTTCTCGTATGCTGCCGCCTTGGTCGTAGAAAGTCTGTACAACTTCAATGTCGAAAGAAAAAATTTTGACCAAAGTACCAAGATTATTTATCATGCTAATGAGTGGATGTGTGGTTTAGGTGCACTCTACATCAACAACAAACTACCACAGATTGGAACGATCTTCACTACCCATGCCACGAGTATTGGCCGTTCGATTGCAGGTAACCAGAAACCGCTCTACGACTATCTCTTTGCCTATAATGGCGACCAGATGGCTTGTGAGCTGAACATGCAGTCAAAGCACTCTATTGAGAAGCAGACGGCATGGCATGTGGACTGTTTCACCACCGTTAGCGACATTACTGCCAAGGAGTGTGTAGAACTGCTGGACAAGCCTGTCGATGTGGTGCTGCCTAATGGTTTCGATGACAATTTCGTACCTAAAGGAGCTCAGTTTACCAAGAAACGCAAGGCTGCCCGCAAACGTCTGTTGGAGGTTGCCAATGCCTTGCTGGGCGACCAGCTGGACGACGACACACTGATTGTTTCTACTTCAGGACGCTATGAATTCCGTAACAAGGGCATCGATGTCTTTGTGGAAGCGATGAATCGTCTGTTGCGCGACCGCAACCTGAAGAAGAAGGTGCTGGCATTCATTGAGGTGCCTGGTTGGGTGGGAGAGCCCCGCAAGGATTTGCAGGATCGACTGGCTCAGCATGCATCGTTCAATGAACCTCTGGAAGTACCTCAGTTGACGCACTGGTTGCACAATATGAGCCACGATAATGTTCTTAGCATGATGAAATACTATGATATGCATAACCGTAAGGAGGAAAACGTGAAGGTTATCTTCCTGCCTTGCTATCTGGATGGCAAGGACGGCATCCTCAATATGCATTATTATGATGTCGTACTGGGCAACGATCTCTGCGTCTATCCTTCTTACTACGAGCCTTGGGGCTATACACCACTGGAGGCTGTTGCTTTCAAGGTTCCCTGCATTACTACAGATTTGGCAGGTTTCGGTCTTTGGGCCAATAAGGTCTTCGGCCACTATGGCGAACTTAAAGATGGTGTGAAGGTCATTCATCGTACTGATTATAACTATTCAGAAGTAGCTGATGCTATCAAGGATGCTGTTGCTGACTTCTCTGTCATGAGTCAGAAAGAGGTTGACAACTGTCGTAAGAAGGCTGATGCACTATCGAAGAAAGCCCTGTGGACTTCGTTCATCGATTATTACCATCAGGCTTATCATATCGCTTTAACAAAAGCAGAAGAGAGAAAAAAAAATAATTAAAAACTTTAACAGATATTTTTATGAAAATTAAAGCAGACTATGCAAATGCTCCCATGTGGAAGTCCCTGACCGTCAAGTCAAGTCTTCCTGAGCAACTGAAGTGTTTGGACGAGATTGCCCACAACATGTGGTGGGTATGGAACTTCGAGGCGCGTGACTTGTTCCGCGATTTGGATCCTGAGATCTATCATGATGTAAAACATAATCCCGTCATGCTGCTGGAGCGCCTGACCTTCGACCGAAAAGAGGAGATTCTGAAGGATAAGAGTTTGATGAAGCGCGTGAAGGACGTGTATGCTCAGTTCCGTGCTTACATGGACGTCAAGCCCGACAGCAAGCGCCCCTCAGTGGCTTACTTCTGCATGGAGTATGGTATCCACTCTGCCTTGAAGATCTACTCTGGTGGTCTGGGTATGCTCGCTGGTGACTATGTCAAAGAGGCTTCTGACTCTAACGTAGACATGTGTGCCGTAGGTTTCCTCTATCGTTTCGGCTACTTCACCCAGAGCCTGTCGATGGATGGTCAGCAGATTGCTAACTACGAGACTCAGAACTTCGGTTCTCTGCCCATCGAGCGTCAGCTTGACAAAGACGGCAATCCTATGGTGGTCGATGTTCCTTACAACAACTACCAGGTTCATGCTTACGTATGGCGTGTCAACGTAGGTCGTGTCAAGCTCTACCTGCTGGATACCGATAACGAGATGAACTCTGACTTCGACAAGCCTATCACCCACGCACTTTATGGTGGCGACTGGGAGAATCGTCTGAAGCAGGAAATCCTGCTGGGCATCGGTGGCATGCTGCTGCTCAAGAAGCTGGGCATCAAGAAGGATATCTACCACTGCAACGAGGGCCACGCAGCACTCTGCAACCTGCAGCGTCTGTGCGACTATATCGAAGAGGACGGACTGACCTTCAACCAGGCTCTCGAACTGGTACGTGCCAGCGGTCTCTACACCGTTCACACTCCCGTTCCTGCTGGTCACGACTACTTCGAGGAGGGTCTCTTCGGCAAGTACATGGGCGGCTATCCTCAGAAGTTGGGCATCACGTGGGATGAGTTCATCGGCATGGGACGTACCAACCCCGACGATCACAACGAGAAGTTCTGCATGTCAACCTTCGCCTGCAACACCTGTCAGGAGGTTAACGGCGTATCTTGGCTGCATGGTGAGGTTTCGAAGAAGATGTTCGCACCTATCTGGCAGGGCTACTATCCCAGCGAGAACCACGTAGGTTTCGTTACCAACGGTGTTCACTTCCCCACATGGGCTGCGGCTGAGTGGCGTGCTGTCTACAGCAAGTACTTCGACAAGAGCTTCATGAGCGACCAGTCTAACGAAGAAATATGGCACGCCATCTATAACTGTCCCGACGAGGAGATTTGGGCTACTCGTAAGGCATTGAAGGCTAAGCTCTTTGACTATATCAAGATTCAGTTCCAGGAGACTTGGCTGAAGAACCAGGGCGATCCTCAGCGCGTAGTAAAGATTGTTGAAGGCTTCAACCCCAACGCACTGGTTATCGGCTTCTGCCGTCGCTTCGCCACCTACAAGCGTGCACACCTGCTGTTCACGGACCTGGAGCGTTTGGACAAGATAGTCAACAACCCCGAGCGCCCTGTAATCTTCCTCTTTGCTGGTAAGGCTCACCCCGCTGACGGTGCAGGACAGGGACTCATCAAGAAGATTTTCGAAATCAGTCAGATGCCTCAGTTCCAGGGTAAGGTTATCTTCCTTGAGGACTACGACTTCCTGCTGGCTCGCCGCCTCGTATCAGGTGTCGACATTTGGATGAATACACCTACGCGTCCTTTGGAGGCCTCAGGTACCTCTGGCGAGAAGGCCGAGATGAACGGTGTTGTCAACCTCTCCGTCAAGGACGGTTGGTGGCTTGAGGGCTATCGTGAGGGTGCCGGCTGGGCGCTCACTGAGAAGCGTACCTACCAGAACCAGGGCTATCAGGACAAGCTCGACGCCGCTACTATCTATGGTCTGCTGGAGAACGAGATTGTACCTCTCTACTACGATAAGGACAAGAAGACGGGCATCTCTAAGGGCTGGATCAAGGTCGTCAAGAACTCTATCGCCCAGATTGCTCCTCACTATACCATGAAGCGCCAGCTCGACGATTACTATTCTAAATTCTACGAGAAGCAGGCTAAGCGCTTCAAGGAACTGGAGAAGAACAACTACCGTCTGGCTAAGGACATAGCTCTGTGGAAGGAGACCGTTGCTGAGCGTTGGGATGCCATCAACGTCGTCAGCTGCGAGTGGAACTTCCCCGCAACAGGTTGCGAGGCTGGCCAGCCCTACCACATCAAGTATGTCATCAACGAGCAGGGTCTCGACGATGCTATCGGCTTGGAGAAGGTTAACGTTTGCCTCGACAAGGATGGTAACGAGAAAGTTTACAATGTGGAGCAGTTGAATGTGACTGGTCACGAAGGTAACAACTTTATCTTCGAAGCTGACCTCACACCTCATCAGTTCGGACAGTACAAGTCTGCCATCCGTATGTACCCGAAGAACTCGAACCTGCCTCACCGCCAGGACTTCTGCTACGTGAAGTGGCTGGAGCTTCCTCAGCTGTAATCAGTAGGTATTGTCTATAAAAAGCGGAGACTCTTCAGATGAAGGACCTCCGTTTTTTTTTATTATTAACTAAATAATCTCGATTTGAACGCTGAAAAGAACTGAAACAACGATCAGGCCGTTTCGTCTGTAGTATGTAAAATGATGCTTGTTGCGCCTAAGGTAAAAAGCGTTCCGTCCTCAATGATGCGACGTTCACGCGGTTTCAGTTCAATATCACCCACAAAGGTTCCCGTATTGCTGTTGTTGTCTGCGAGCGTATAGCGCAACTGGCCACGCTTGTCGCGAGAAACGGTTATGGTGCAATGGTTCAAGTCGACGCTGGGATCGACAGTTTCAAAGGGGGTATTGATGGGGTTTCCTTTCTGATATCGGCCTATAACATTGTCGCCCATGTGCAGTGGTATGACCTGCTTGTAGTGGAAGACGTTCTCGATAACAACGATAGAACCGCAAGGACTGTCAACAGTCAGCTGTTCGCTGTTGGCATTCTCTTCCTTCTGTGTCTGACGAAGCTTACTGACTCCAATGCGTATGCCAAACTCCTTGCCACACTGGTCACACTTGAATACCAATGACTGACCGGCTTCGTAGCGAGTCTCGTCGAAGGTGATAAAATTGTCGCACTTAGGGCATCTGACACGCTTCATAGAACCTGTTATGAATTGGCTACTTTCTTATAAACCCAAGCCTCGTAGAATTCTTCCTTCAGACTCATCTTGTTCAGCTGCTGATAGGCATCGGCTTGGTTGCTGAACTCTGCGCTTACCACGCGTACCACATTATTGGAGATGTACACGTAAGCGTCAGGGAACCCTTCTTTTTTGAGCTGCTCGACATAGCGCTCTGCGTTGGCCAACTTCACCTGACTGGCAACAATAATGCAGTAGGTTGTGGCAGGCTTTTGTGCTGCAGTTTCCTCTTTTGTTTCTGTTGACGTTTTAACACCGGCATCAACAGTTGCCTTTGCAGTAGCCTGTTCTACGACAGGTTCTACAGCGGGCAAGGTGGTGTCCTGTGGGATTAACTTATACAATATGGAGTTTTGCAGTTGTGTCATAGCCTCTGTACCCAAATCACTGTTGGTAACGGGGGTGGCAATGAAGAAGAAAGCAGCAACAGCAGCAGCAATGGCTACGGCGTTGCGTACCCATGACATCTTAATACTGATAGTACTGTCGTCATCGTCATTGTCAGTAAAGTCAATTAACTGAGGCTCTTCAGCAACAGGTTCTTGTTCTTCCGCAGGCTGATGGAGGGCAATAGACATGGTATTTGTCTGTGCAACAGCGTGTGGCAAGAGAGCCTCTTCCTCGCTGCTATCTTTCAGGCGTCTGATAGGAAAGCTAACCAAGCCATAAAGGGTGGGAGAGAGGATACCCGACTCGCAAGGGGTAAACTCAAATTTTCCTTCCTCGTTGATGGTAAGCTCACCTAAGTCTTCTAAGATATAGTGACCTTCTTCTTCCAGTTGCTTCTTCAGTTCAGCCACTTCGCGCTCGATGCGACGCATAGCTTCTGGATAGGAAATGTCGTATGCCTCAACATAAGACTGAGCCAGAACAGAGTCGTTCATGCGCAACTGGGAATTGAATCCAAGGGTGCGCAACGGCGGTAAGAAAGATTTATCGGAGTCGTCATAACGCGCTGGTACATTGTGCGTTATAAAACCTCCAAAATCTGGAACAATGACACAGTCATTATCCAGAAGCAGTATTTCAATATGTCTATGTAGCTCAATCACGATGCAAATGTACAACATTTTTCGGAATTGGCAAATAAAATAGTGGAAAAATTAAAAAATCTTTTCTTATCTCATTTTTTATTATTACATTTGCAGTGTAAAAAGACAAAAGAGTTGTTATGAATTTCAAGAAAACTGCTATCGAAGGCGTGTATGTTATTGAACCACGGGTGTTTAACGATGCGCGCGGTTACTTCTTTGAGGCATGGAAGAAAGAAGAATTTGAAAAGAATATTGGAAAGATAGAATTTGTTCAGGACAACGAGTCCAAGTCGTCTTATGGTGTCTTGCGTGGACTTCATTACCAGAAAGGCGATGCTTCGCAGGCCAAACTCGTACGCGTCATCAAGGGCAAGGTGCTTGATGTTGCCGTTGACATCCGCAAGTCGAGTCCCACTTTCGGCCAATACGTAATGGTTGAACTCAGTGACGAGAACAAGCGCCAGTTTTTCATTCCCCGTGGCTTTGCTCACGGCTTCTTAGTATTGAGCGACGAAGCTATCTTTACCTATAAAGTAGACAATGCCTACGCTCCTCAGGCTGACGCCGGCATTCGCTGGAACGACCCGCAGATTGGCATTGAGTGGCCCATAGACCCCAAGGATGTTGTTACCAGCGAGAAAGACCTAAAGCAGCCTTTTTTGAAAGACGCTGAATTATTTGACTAATATATTATCTTTAATATAGAATAGGTTATGAATATTGCAATTGTAGGAACAGGATATGTAGGACTGGTGTCGGGAACATGTTTTGCCGATACCGGTGCAAATGTTACATGCGTTGATGTTGATGCACAGAAGATAGAACGTCTTAAGAATGGCGAGATACCCATCTTTGAGCCAGGTCTTGACGAACTGGTCAAAAAGAATGTTGCTGCAGGACGACTGAACTTTACCACAGACCTGTCCTCTGTGCTGAATGATGTACAGATTGTATTCTCTGCTGTCGGCACTCCTCCTGACGAAGATGGCTCGGCAGATCTGAAATATGTGCTGCAGGTGGCTCGCACCATCGGTCAGCACATGAATAGCTACCTCGTTGTTGTTACCAAGTCCACTGTTCCTGTAGGTACTGCCGCCAAGGTTCGCAAGACCATCGAGGACGAGTTGGAGAAACGCGGTATGAAGGGCTTTGAGTTTGATGTCGCATCAAACCCTGAGTTCCTGAAGGAGGGCAATGCTATCAAGGACTTTATGTCACCCGATCGTGTTGTCGTAGGTGTGGAGTCTGAGCGTGCCAAGAAGGTGCTGACCAAGTTGTACAAACCTTTTCTTATCAACAATTTCCGAGTTATTTTCATGGACATTCCCTCTGCCGAGATGACCAAGTACGCAGCCAACTCTATGCTTGCCACGCGTATCTCGTTCATGAATGACATAGCCAACCTCTGTGAACGCGTAGGGGCCGATGTCAATATGGTTCGTGCCGGTATTGGTGCTGATACGCGCATTGGACGTAAGTTCCTCTATGCAGGCTGTGGCTATGGTGGCTCGTGCTTCCCCAAGGACGTGAAGGCCCTCATCAAGACTGCTGACCAGAATGGCTACTCGATGGAGGTGCTTAAAGCGGTGGAGCGTGTCAACGAGAAGCAGAAGAGCATTCTCTTCGAGAAACTCATCAAGGCTTTTGGTTCTAAGGAAGCGCTGAAAGGCAAGACCATTGCCATGTGGGGACTGTCGTTCAAGCCTGAGACGGACGATATGCGTGAGTCTACTGCGTTGGTAATGATTCAGTTGTTACTTGACGCGGGCTGCGTTGTC
>Ga0310691_10000693_pt1 | contig 58852 bp, 49 predicted proteins | sample 176DNAGHGlowgp2_FD_203887 | JGI IMG/M metagenome (GOLD analysis project Ga0310691, IMG submission 203887) | Sheep rumen microbial communities from Palmerston North, Manawatu-Wanganui, New Zealand - 1766 DNA GHGlow gp2 (v2) (version 2) | ecosystem: Host-associated > Mammals > Digestive system >... | reverse complement strand
TCGTCACCTACAGCGTCATCATCGACGCTACCACCGTAGAGAACGTGTTCAACACCCGCTATTCGGAGGCTTCCGGGTTCTTCAGCACCTCGCTGTGGCTCGGCCTGCTGGTGTTCGGCGTGCTGCCGTTCTGGCTATACGAGAAGTTATGTGTGTGCGTCAGCGTCGATGCCGTAGGCTCGTAGGTGACTGTGATGGAGCCTTTGGATATACTTGTCATCCCAAAGCTCACGCTTGTTCTGGTTGTCGTACTTGTATGTCAGGCCGCGAGCCACGTCGCGGACATTCCCCCTGAAACAGCTGTGTTCTACAAGGCACTTTTGGACATCGAGCAGAGATAACTATCTGAAAACCAATTACGATTTTTTTGAAAATTCTTCAAAGTGTCAAAGTTGGGTTAAATGTCCTTTCCTATAATACCATTCATAATACAGAAGCCTATTTTTTTCTACTTTTTTCTTTGTCGTTTGGCAAATATGTCGTACCTTTGCAGCCGCATTTGTCAGGGAATGGGGTGAGAATCCTCAACTGTCCCGCAGCTGTGAGCAGTCGCAGACAGGCGCAAACACTGAAGTCACTGATATTATTGGGAAGACGTTTGCACCAATGACTGCCAGTCAGAATACCTGCACTTGCCAGCAAGAAATGTCGCTGTTTGCCTCTGGGGTTAGGCTGCACGACGCAAAACAAACGTGATGGAAGAAAACCATGCAGGGTTCCCGCTGAGGGGGCAATGCGCCTGCTGAGGCGTGGCGTGGCCTGCGGGGTTTTACTGAGCGAGCAAACGAAGTGATGAAAACAGAAAGATGTGGCTCCTGGTTGTTCCACCGTCCGCGCAGGAGGGTGGGGTTGATGGTGTGGCTGCTGACGGTCTGCCTGCCGTGGTCAGCGGTGTGGGGTCAGCAGCAGAACGGTCGCCAGCAGCAGTATAGCCGTTTCGACAGCATACAGCATGTCGACGAGGTGGTGGTGACTTCGCGCTACAACCACAAAGAGGTCATTCCCTCACAGACGCTGACTGGCCAGCAGCTTGAGAAGCTCAACACGCTCAGCGTGGCCGACGCGCTGCGCTATTTCTCGGGCATACAGCTGAAGGACTATGGCGGTGTGGGCGGCATCAAGACGGTGAACATACGCTCTATGGGGTCCAACCACCTGGGCATATCATACGACGGCGTGGAGCTGGGCAACGCCCAGAACGGCCAGATAGACCTGGGCCAGTTCTCGCTGGACAACGTTGAGGAGATAACACTGTTCAACGGCCAGAAGAGCGCCCTGTTGCAGCCCGCCTCCGACTTCGGCCATGCCGGCTCCATCTATATCCGCACGCGGGCCCCCCGTTTTGCCGACGGCAGGGACTACCGGCTGCGCTTCAAGCTGAAGTATGGCTCCAGCGACCTGCTGCGCTTCTCGGCACTGTGGGAACAGCGGCTGTCGTCGCGCGTCAGCTCGTCGGTGTCGGCCGAGGTGCTGACGGCCAGTGGCAAGTATAAGTTCCGCTACCGCCGGCTGAAGCAGGACGGCACGGTGGCCTACGACACCACGGCCACGCGTCAGAACGGCGACATCTGGGCCGTGCGTGCCGAGGGCAACCTGCACGGCATGCTCACCGACGGATTCTGGAAACTGAAGCTGTACACCTATCACTCAGAGCGCGGCATCCCCGGCGCCATCGTCAACAATGTATGGCGACGCGGCGAGCGCCAGGGCGACCACAACTTCTTTGCCCAGGGCCGTTTGCAGAAAAGCATCGGCGACCGATTCATCACGCAGTGGGTGATGAAGTATGCCTACTACAACACTCACTATGTCAACCGCGACAGCACGCAGCTACAGGTGGACAACCGCTACCGCCAGCAGGAGTTCCTGCTCTCTACGTCTAACGCCTACACGCTGCTGCCTGCATGGAGCGTATCGGTGAGCTATGACTTCCGCTGGAACAAGCTCAATGCCGACATGCGGCAGTTTGTCTACCCGCGCCGCTACAGCCACTATGTGGCCGTGGCCTCCGCCCTCGACCTCGACTGGCTGAAATTGCAGGGCTCGCTGCTGGCCACCTTTGTGCGCGACCGCCTGCAAGAACCCAACGCCGTGGCCACCCAGTCGTCAGCCACCTCGCGGACGCTGACCCCCGCCCTCTTTGTCAATGTCTATCCGCTGGCCACTCGTGACTTCTCCGTGCATGCCTATGCCAAGAAAAGCTTCCGCATGCCGACATTCAACGACCTTTACTACACAGAGTTAGGCAATGCCTCGCTGCAGCCCGAATCGGCCCTGCAGTATGATGCCGGCCTTCGCTTCAGTCATCAGTGGCCACACGGACTGCTGCGCCATCTGCACGTGCAGGCCGATGTCTACTACAACAGCGTCCACGACAAGATAGTTGCCTATCCCAAAGGCCAGCAGTTCCGCTGGACCATGCTCAATCTTGGCCGCGTACACATCAGGGGCCTTGACGTAGAGGCCGAACTGACCACCGTTCCGCTGCCTGGGCTCCTTGTCACGGGCCGTGTGCAATATACCTGGCAATCAGCACGCGACGTCACCTCGGCCGACGACGCCTACTATGGCCACCAGATACCTTACATTCCCTGGCACAGCGGTTCGGCGGTGGTCAACGTCAGCTACAAAGGCTTTGACCTAAATTACAGTTTTATCTATGCCGGTGAGCGATATAACCAGCAGGAGAACATACGCTTCAACTATATGCAGCCATGGTATACCAGCGACCTCTCGCTGGCCTATCGCTACCGCTCATGGCGTGTGATGCTGGAGGTGAACAATGTCTTCTCGCAAGACTACGACGTGATACTCAACTACCCAATGCCCAAGCGAAACTACGGCATCACGGTGGACGTAGAGATTTAACGATTTGACGATTTTACTATTTGACGATTGAAGTGAGATGAAAAGAATAGGTAGTGATATAATTGTCGGTCTGCTGGCCATGCTGCTGCTGACGGCCTGCCGCAACGACGACCCCATCGTCTACATGGAGGACGAGACAGTTGACCGGCAGGTGGAGACCACTGCCACGCTGGCTGGCATGTACGTGCTGTGCGAGGGAAACATGGGCACCAATAAGTGTACCCTCGACTTCCTTGACCTGCAGGGCAGCGATGACGGCCAGGTTCACTACCTGCGCAACATCTATGCCGAGCGCAACCCTGGCGAGGTAAAGGAGCTGGGCGACGTAGGCAACGACGCACAAATTTACGGCTCGCAGCTCTGGCTCGTCATCAACTGTTCGAACAAGGTAGAGGTGTGCCGTGCCGCCGATGCCACGAAGCTTGCTAAGATAGACATTCCAAACTGTCGCTATCTGGCCTTCCACGAAGGCTATGCCTACGTCAGCAGCTATGTCGGACCGGTAGGCTTTGACGACGATGCCCCGCTTGGCCAGGTGTACAAGGTAGACACGCTGACCCACCAGATAGTGGGCCGTGTGACCGTGGGCTACCAGCCTGACGAGATGACCGTCTGCGACAATCGTCTATATGTCGCCAATTCCGGTGGCTACCGTATTGCCAACTACGACCGTCGTGTCAGCGTGGTCAACCTGACCACCTTTCAGTTAGAGAATCACTACGACATAGCCGTCAATCTGCATCGCATCCGCTGCGACCGCTATGGTCAGCTGTGGGTGACCTCACGTGGCGACTACATGCAGGAGTCTGCCCGTCTGCTCTGGCTGCAGCCCGCCACTGATGGCCGTCTGACCATTGGCGGGCAGTTGGACATCAGTGTCAGCGACATGTGTCTGGTAGGCGACTCGCTCTACTATGTCAGCAACGACAGCCGCACCACAGGCATCGTCAACGTACGCAGCCACAGTGTGGTGTCTACGTCATTGTCGCAAGCCACAGAACTGTCGCAGGTTAAGATGCTCTATGGTATCAAGGTTAATCCCGTTGGCCGCGACTTCTATGTCATGGATGCCAAGAACTATGTGTCGAGTGGTGAACTGCTACACTTCCATGCCGACGGCACCTTCGACTATAAGGTTCGCACAGGCGACATTCCTGCACACGCCGCCTTTTTGTGGAAGAATTAAGTAATAAGAGTTAAGAATTAAGAGTTAAGAATATGAGAAGAAGAATACTTACGTTTGGCCTGATGCTCGCCGTGCTGACCATGCAGGCACAGCAACAGCGCGACCAGGCCACTCACCATGCCTACATAGAGGCCGTCGACGAATATCTGCCGGCCCCTGGCCAGTTTACCAACGACATGCCGGAGTACACCGACGGCGACACCCCCGCCACGATGGCAGCCAAGTGTACCACCATTCTGCAGGCTAACTCTACGGGCGATGACGACAACAAGGGACTCATCGGACTGGGGGCCTACGGTGGCTACATCACCTTCCACTTCGACCACTCGGTGGCCAACATTCCTGGACAGGCCGACCTGCGCATCGTTGGCAACGCCTTCGGCGAGACGGGCAATACCCTGGGTGGCTCGTCCGAGCCTGGCATCATCATGGTGTCGAAGGATGTCAACCACAACTGGGTGGCTGATGACCCGTGGTATGAGCTCAGTGGCAGTGCTGACGTAGACAGTATCGGCAAGGTCGTCTATGGCTATGAGCTCACCTACCAGCGTGCCCCTATGCAGGACATCCCCTGGACGGACAATCAGGGACAGCAAGGTGTCGTAAGCCGCAACACCTTCCACCAGCAGGAGTATTTTCCCCTTTGGGTCAGCAGCGATGCACTGACCTTCCGTGGCACACTGCTACCTAAGAGTGGCGTACGTTCTACTACCGGCTACATTCAGTTGTACTATCGCTGTGGCTATGTCGACAACCGTCCTGACGACACTACCTTCGACATTGCCAATGCCGTCGACGACCAGCGGCAGCCCGTGCAGCTCGATTTCATCGACTTCGTGCGCGTCTACTGTGCTACTAATCAGGCTTATCCCATGATTGGCGAGACATCTACCGAGGTGTCCATCGCCGAGGACAATCACCTGCAGGCATCCCTTGATGCCATTCAGCAGGCCGCCAGCGGCATCAACGCTGCAACCACGGTCCGGCCCGCCGTCAGCGAGTGCTACAGCGTGGATGGTTGTCGCCAAGCCGTCGTGGGCCGTGGGCTGACCATCGCCCGCATGGCCGACGGCAGCGTGAGAAAGGTCATAAAAAATTAAGAATGAAGAATTGAATTAATAATAACTAATTAAACTAAAGCATTATGAAGAAAGTATTTTACCTGTTAGCAATGTTTGCCATGCCAGCCATGGCACAACAGACCACTGTGTCGGGTTTCGAGGACACAACGGTAGAGTTTAACGAAAAAGGCTACTGGAACGGTGGCAAGATTGGTACGCCCGAAGAAGGCGACTGGGGCGAGCAGACCTATCACTGCACGGCAGTGAGCGGACTGCTGACGGCCACCTGCAACTACAGCACCATGGACAGTTACGACTGGTGGGGTGGGGTAGCCCTCTCGATGAGCACCAGCTCGGCATTTGCCAACCTTGACGACCAGTACAATAATGTTGTCGGCGCGGGAGCCAGCGGTACTCCTGTCTATGGCGTCATCTATGGCAACGACGCGCAGATAGACGTCAATGTCGAGGGCGGTGCCATGGTCAAGGGCCTCTACGTGACCAACAGCGCCTACACGCACAACAACTTCACCATCAACACCGGTAGCCTTGACACCAAGTTTACAGCCGCCGGCGACCACATCAACCTGGACATCGTGGCCACCAAGGCCGACGGCACCACCAAGACGCAGACCGTCGTGCTGGCTGAATACACCGACGAGGACGGCCTGAGCTATATCGACTCTTGGAAGTGGGTAGACCTGACGGCCTTCGGCACCGACGTCACCAAGCTGACCTTCAACTTCGACTGCAACAAGTCGATGGTGGCCACCTATGCCTGCATCGACCAAATCGAGGTCGTTACCGGCATCAGCGGCGTGGCTACCTTCGAGAACCTGACGCTGGCCGCAGAGAGCTATTGGAACGGTACCGACGACAAGCTGTCGTTCGTCAGCGGCCAGTACAAGTTTGAGAATGGCCACGAAGTCTATGTCTACCCGGAATACAACTATGACTACTGCTATGGCTTCTACTACACCAACATGACATCGACGGAGTTCAGTCTCTACGCCCTCGACCAGTATAAGTCGTGCGTGGGCCATGGTGCCGACAACTCGGCTAACTTTGCCACCTACAACGTCAACGACTGGACACCCAAGTTCATGGAGGTGCTGGGCAGCGAGGACGGCGATGTTGTCAAGGGCTTCTACGTCACCAATGCCGCCTCTGCCTACACAGCCATGACCACCGACGGCATCATGTATGGCACCCGTAAGTTTGGCGAGGGCGACTGGTTCATGCTCACCGTCACGGGCTACGATGCCGAGGGCAACACTACAGGCACAAAAGACTTCTATCTGGCCGACCTGCGCGATGCCGACAAGGCATACATCATCAACGACTGGCGCTATGTTGACCTGAGCACGCTGGGCAAGGTCAAGAAGCTGGGCTTCACGATGGGCAGCTCCGACAATGGCGAGTATGGCATGAACACGCCGGCATACTTCTGCGTTGACAACGTTGGTGCTGAGGGCACCGAGGAGCTGCCCGGCAAGAATGTCGAGACGGCCATCACCCTCGTACAGCAAGGCATAGCCGCCGCCACTGAGCACTACAACCTGAACGGTGTGCGCATGCAGGGCAGCCAGCGTGGCCTGAACATTGTACGCATGGCCGACGGTTCAGTGCGTAAGGTCATGGTGAAGTAAGTCAGGACCATGACTGCGAACTTCTTAGCAGAGGGTTAAGAACATGACTACGAATTTCACGAATTATACGAATTCTTTGTGGGGTAAGTGCATTATTCCGCAATGAGAATAATTCGTGTAATTCGTAGTTATAGAATGACTCCGCAATGAGAATAATTCGTGTAATTCGTAGTTATAGAATGACTCCGCAATTAGAATAATTCGTGTGATTCGTATAATTCGTAGTAGAAAGAATGAGAACGGATACGTACATAATAGAATAGAATGAGACTTATTTCTTTGTTAGCCCTTGTGGCTGTGTTGCTATCCTCCTGCGGCCGGCGTGATGCCGCCCGCCAGGGGGATGGCGACACTCTTTTTCTGCAGCATGCTAAACTGCTGACCATTGTGCGCCATCAGGGCTACACCGTGGCCGAGGTGGCCAACCCATGGCATGAGGGCAAGCTCCTGCAGCGCTATGTGCTGGTACCCCAGGGTGCCGCCATGCCTGCCGACCTTCCTGATGGCACCGTCATCCGTACGCCTGTAAGCCGCGCTGCCGTGTTCACCACGGTCCACTGTGCGCTGCTCACCGAGCTGGGCCATGGCCACAACATTGTCGGGGTGGCCGATTTGAAGTATATTAAGGTGCCCTACGTGCAGGCTCAGGTGCGGGCGGGCCGTATAGCCGACTGTGGCGGCGGACTGAACCCTGTGGTAGAGAAAGTCATGGACATCAAGCCCGACATTATTATGCTCTCGCCCTTTGAAAACAGCGGTGGCTACGGTAAAGTCGAGGAACTCGGCATCCCCATCGTCGAGTGTGCCGAGTACATGGAGCGCTCACCGCTGGCACGTGCTGAGTGGATAAGGTTCTACGGCATGCTGTTCGGCGCACAGCAACGTGCCGACAGCCTCTTCCATGTGGTCGATAGCAGCTACAATGCCCTGTGCCGCAAAGCCCGTCAGGCGGGCCCTGGTGCATCGGTACTCATCGACCGTATTGTGGGCAGCGTGTGGTATGTGCCGGGCGGGCAGAGCACCATCGGCCAGATGCTGCAGGATGCCGGAGGCCGCTATCCATGGGCCGCCGACGACCACTCCGGCTCCCTGTCGCTGCCTTTCGAGACGGTGCTTGAGCGTGCTGGCGACTGCGACGTGTGGCTCTACCGCTATTCCGGCAACCATGACCAGACGTATGCCGAACTGCTGGCCGACTATCATGGCTACGCTCAGCTGGCAGCCTTTCGTCATCGTCGCGTCTATGGCTGCAATGTTGAACAGTCGCTGTTTTATGAGGAGTCACCCTTCCGTCCTGACTTGCTGCTGTCGGAATTTATCCATATTCTGCATCCTGACATACCAAACCTGCCGCCGTTGCGTTATTATAAGAAACTGAAAGAAGAATAAAGAGCCGGGGCCTTGGGCCTAATGAATAGTGAAAAGCGAATAGTGAATAATGTTTAGTGTATAGATGAAGCCAAGAAACTATTTTCTGCTGTTGACGCTACTCATGGTCATGCTCATGGTGCTCAATGTGCTCGTGGGGTCGGTGTCTATACCGGCCAGTGACGTGTTGCACATTGTGCTGGGCAACGATGAGGGTGTTAAGCCGTCGTGGCGCTACATAGTCCTGGAGTCGCGACTGCCGCAAGCCGTCACCGCACTTCTCAGCGGGGCTGCTCTGGCCGTCAGCGGACTCATGTTGCAGACGGCCTTCCGCAATCCGCTTGCCGGCCCAAGCATCTTCGGCATCAACAGTGGAGCCGGACTCGGCGTAGCGCTGGTCATGCTGCTGCTGGGTGGCTCGCTCACGGCAGGCAGCGTGTCGATGAGCGGCTTCGTGGCCGTGTTGGCTGCCGCTTTCGTGGGTGCTGTCGCCGTTATGGCTGCCATCTTCTTCTTCAGCACGCTGGTGCGCAACAATGTCATGTTGCTCATCGTGGGCATCATGCTCGGCTACATAGCCGATTCCGTCATCTCTCTGCTGCAATTCTTTGCCACCGACGAGGGCGTACGCTCTTACATGGTGTGGGGCATGGGCTCCTTCGGCGGCGTGTCGGCCAAGCTCCTGCCATGGTTTGCCGCCGTCACGCTGCTGGCTCTTGCGGGCAGTCTGCTGCTTGTAAAACCCCTTAATGCACTGATGCTTGGCGACCGCTATGCCGAGAACCTCGGCATCAACATTGTCCGCACACGCAACTGGCTGCTCATCGTCACGGGCATTCTGACGGCCATCGTCACAGCTTTCTGCGGCCCCGTGGCCTTTATCGGACTGGCCGTGCCCCACATAGCACGCCTGTTGCTAACCACCGACAACCATCGCGCCCTCTTGCCCGCCACGATGCTCTGCGGCGCTGTTGTCGCCCTGCTGTGCAATCTTGTCAGCTATCTGCCCGGTGAGTCGGGGGTCATTCCCCTCAATGCGGTTACGCCTATGATGGGTGCCCCTGTCATTATTTACGTCATACTGCGTGGAAGGTAGTGTGAGGGTGAAGTTCTTCAGCTTTCGTGGTGAATGCCGACTTTTTGTCAAGTCCTCAATTACGTAAGTTTATGTAAGTTTAACAGACGTTTGCTAAATACCGGCAGCATTTGGCTGCCCTTAGGGCACCAGCGGTCTGGAGCGCCGGTTTTCCAGGCATAGACACCCTGTATGAGGTGCAAGGAGGGCCTCCATGACATGCATGGAGGCCCTCCTTGCACTATACATACAGGCCGTGTATGCAGCATATAGGGGGTGTTTACATACCTCATAGGCACCCTCCTTGCGGAGCGTGACATTTGGTAAAGCGCGTGTAGACGGGGGTAATTTAATTTGATATTACAAAGTTACGAAATTAGTCGGTAAACACCAAACGCGGTTGTTAACGGGTGTTAATAGCGAATGGCCGTTATGCGTAGCTGTGCATGCCACCGAGGAAATAGTTGACACCGAAGTAGGTCATGAGCAGCGTGAGGAAGGCAGCCACCATGTAAAGGTGGTAGCGTGTGGGCAACATGGAGGATGTGAGCGGCGAGAAGCTGCGGTGAGCAGGTGCGGCGTAGACCATGAAGGTGATGAGTGCCCAGGTTTCTTTGGGGTCCCACGACCAGTAGGTGCCCCACGAGATGTTGGCCCAAATGGCTCCGATGAAGATGCCGAAGCCGAGACAGGTGAGGGCAGGGTAGAGCAAGAGCTGCGAGAGCAGGGTAAGCTGCGCTTGCTGCCGACGGACGAGCAGGGCGGTGAGCGAGCTGATGAAGGTGAGCGACAGCAGGGCGTAGGCCATCATGACGATGCTGACGTGGATGGTGAGCAGCGGCGAGTTGAGCACGGGCATGAGGTGCGTCATCTGGGGGTCCATCTGTGAGATGTGGCTCACCAGCAGGAAGAAGCCCGCGAGCAGCAGTCCGAAGGTGAGCATGATGGGGAACCGTCGGCTGCTGAACAGTGACAGCAGCATGACGGCCCAGGCCAGGAACAGCATCGTCTCGTAGCCGTTGCTCATAGGTATGACACCCGTGATGAGCCAGCGCAGGGCAAGGCACACAGTGAGCGCCAGCCAGCAGCCTGCCAGCAGTAGGGTCAGCGTGCGCTGGAGCCACCGCATGCCACGGCTGCCCTGCGGCATGAAAAGCATGGCCAGAAAGGCCAGTATGCCCAGCGTGAGGCATGCCATAAACAGTATGGTGGCAAAGGGTATGTGATTGTAGAGGTGCTCGGCACGGGTGCGCGTGGCCGACGGCAGTGACCGCTGGCCGAAGGTCTGCTGGTATTGCAGCATCTTGTCGAGGAAGGCGTTGGCACGGTCGAAGCGTCCGGCTTGCACCTCGCTGTTGAGCAGCGAGCACACCTCGCGGATGTATTTGCGGTGCTCGCCGTCCATAGAGTCTGGCAGCTCGTCGGTGGGGGCATACCACGTGGTGCGGCCCTGTTGGGCATATGGGAAGAGTCTGAGTGGGCGCCCCTGATGGAGCTCCATGATGAGCGACAGCTTTTCGTCGACCTTGCGGATGTCCTTGTCGGCAAGGTAGGGGCCGAGAATGTAGCCGTTGGCGGTAAAGAAGCTGTTGAACGATGCGTAGTCGGGCAACTGGAGCCGCTGTTTCATCTCGCCACCCTTGACCTTGATGACGGGTTCTTGTGTCCATTCGTCGTAGAAGAAGATGAAGCCGGCGAGCACCTGTGTGGCCGTCAGGCCCTGATAGCTGCGGCGGCCACTGAGCTTCTTGGTGAAGTCGAGGGCGTAGGTCTCAACAGGACACACACGCTCGTTGTAGACCATGTAGAGCTGGCCAAGGCGGTCGGCAGTGGCCTGCGGCACGGTGCGTGGGGTGGGCGTGGTGTTGCCGGCAGCCATGACCTGACCGCACAGCAGTCCGCCAACGGCCAGGGCCGAGGCGCGTCGCAACAGCTGGCGAAACTGCCCCTTGGGGTCGATGAGCAGCCATAGCAGCGCGACGAACAGCAGTGCATAGCCGGTATAGGTGACGGGAATGCCCCACGGGTCGCTGTTCATGGCCAGCAGGGAGCCTTGCAGGTCGGGGTCGAAACTGCTCTGGTAGAGGCGTACCCCGTCATGGCTGGCGATGTTGTTCATGGACACGGTGTACGGCTGACCGTCGATGGTGACGTGCGACATGTAGTCGGCTGCAGCCTCGGTGCCCTCATGATAGCTGACCTCGAAGCGCTGCAGGGTGATGGTGAATGGCAGTGGTCTGGTAAGCATGTCGTCATCGGTGTAATCGCTGACGGGCAGTCCTTGACGCAGGTGAACGAAGCCCTGGCGGGCTGTGAGGCGGGTCAGCAGTGCACCGGCGAGGATGACCACGAACGACAGGTGGAGCACGACGACGGCCGGCCGGCTTACCCTGCGCTGAAGGAAATAGAAAACGGCCACGGCCGTGAGCAGTGCCCACAGGGCGGCAAACCACCAGGCTCCGTAGATGTGTTCGGCAACGTAGGGCGTGCCCTGATATTTCTCAACAATCGTGGCGATGGCCAGAATGGCCACCACCACGACATAAAGTGCTATGACAGTTTTCTTCATCGTTGTTGTGTTTGCGCTTCTGAGCGTGCGCAAGGGTTTGCTGTGCTTGCGCTTGGCAGGCGCAAAGGTACGCATTTCCTGCCACGTGTGCAAGGAAATGCGTCGATTTAAATAGACTCGATAAACTTCACCACGGCATCGCGGTCAGTCTTGGGCAGGTTGTAGAACTGCTCCGTGGCCTTGTAGGCATCCGACTGCTTAGAGTAGCCATGCCACATGATGGCCTCGATGACGGTGCGTGCCCGGCAGTCGTGCAGACGGTCGTCGGCACCCGTCAGCTGACGGCTCAGGCCGCGGCCCCACAGCGGGGGAGTGCGACACCAGCCGGTGCGGATGTCGTTGACCATCCACAGCCGGTGCTGTACCATGTCAGTATAGGGCCAGATGGTCTGGTTGGCATAGCGCGGCAGCATCTGGCTGGCGCTCTTGCCAATGCTGGCAGCGTAAGCCTTTGTCGAGGCATCCACCCACATGTTGTCGGCACCCGTGGTCCACGACGGACGGTGGCACTGGGCGCAGCCCATCTGGGTGAACAGCTCCTTGCCACGCTGCACCTGGGCATCGTCGAGATTGCGGGCGGCAGGCACGGCCAGCGCACGGTGCCATACCATGAACTGGTAGTACTGCTTGTCGGTCATCTCCTCCTGGCCGCCATAGTAGGCATCGTTGAGAAGATACTTCTCGAAGGTTTCCTTGTAGGCGATAGACGGGGTGTTCAGCACCTCGTAGACGCGCTGGCGGATGCCCTCGTCGGTGCCGTCGGCATAGTAGGGATGCAGGATGCTGGCCGTCGATGCACCGTGCTCCTTGATGTACTTGATGACCTCGGCATCCTCGCTCTGTGCCTTTGCCCATGCCGTGGTGGTGTAGAGCCAGTGGCGGTCAGAGCGTGTCACGTTGGTGATGTTCCAGATGGCATTGGCACCCGCACCGTCCTGCAGCGAGCCACGGGTCATGGCGTAGGTGAATTTCTTCAGTGGGCCATGGTCGCCACGGTGCGAGCCTGTGTCGTTGTAGGGTGCCGAGTAGTAGGCAGATGCCTTGAACTTGTTGGCCTCCTTATCCCACATGGCGGGGTTCAGCTCCACGTATGGAGCCTCGTCAGCCCACTGCTTCTCAATGTCCTCGTCGTCGATGGCATCGAGCAGGCCCGTACCATAGATACCGATGGTGGACTCCAGGCGTACCTGATAGTTGGTGGGCACAGGGTCGGTGTTGAAGGCCGTGGGCGGGATGGTTACCTCCGGATAGATGAGCGAGTAGCTCTCACCGTCGGCAAACTTCATGGGCAGTCCGCTCTCCATGGCCGTCACCTCACGCCAGTCGATGGTAATCTGGTTCTCGTCGATGGGGGCCTTGAAGGGACTCATGGCCTGTGTCTGCGGCATGCCCGTCACCTCGCTGATGTAAGCATTGGTGTCGGGATGATAGATGACCAGCAGGTAGCCGTTGCCAATCTGGTTGGCACGATACTGCGTCTGGCGCATGCCGTGGCCGTAGCTGGGGTGGCAGGCGATGCAGCTGTTGCGCACCCAGGCGGGGCCGAGGCCCTTGCGGGGTGCCACGTCAAAGGTGTAGAGATGCTCGAAGAGGTCCTCACCCGTGTTGAAGTCTGCCTCCATGCCAGCCTGTTCGGCGGCAGGGGTGATGGCCGAGTAGCTGGCCTTCTCGGTGGTGCCGAGCTCGCCGCCGGGATACCACTCGGCGGCCTTGAAGTTGCCCACGTCCTTGCCGAAATAGCTGGTGGCGGGCTCCAGCGTGCCGAGACCGCTGTTGTCAGCAGCGTCGTCGTTGCTGTCGGAGCAGGCTGTCAGCATGCCTGCGCATGCCAACAGCCCGATGATGGTGTTTCTTTTCAGTGTTTCAATCATAAGCATTTGTTTAATGGTTCCTAATTATTCTTCCACGGTCCAGTCCTCATCGTCCTCGAAGTTGATGTTCCAGATGGAGCAGCAGTACTTCACGAAGGGCGCGGGCATGTTGCTGATGGCCTTGATGGCATCAACGTACGACTGCTCCATTGACTTGTTGACTTCGTCGGCCTTGACGCTGGCAAAGAACGTGTGGAAGCTATACCGGTTGGCGCTGCGGTCCGTAGACCCCAGCCAGACGTTGCGGATGGAGCGGATGTTGTCGCGGAAGTCGGCGATGGAGTTGTAGCTGTAGGGCGACTCCACATACGACACGTCGCCGGCGGCGAAGGGGTTGGCAATCTTAGCCGTACCCACCTCGTTGGCAATGGCGGCACAGGAGCCCTCGTCGTTGCTCAGCACCTGGGCAATGGCGGCCTTCAGTGTGCTGAAGTTGCTCTTGCTGCCGCTGATACCGGCCAGGGTGAGGTTGTCGCCGAAGGTCAGACCGTTGGAGGTGGTGTAGTCCAGGCCGGCAGCCTTGACGGCGGCCATGCGGGCGGCGTTGGCTGTGGTCTCACCCTCCCAGGCAACTTGCAGCTGATAGCAGCGCTGCTTCAGCAGCGAGCAGATGGTCTGTGCATACTCCAGTTCTTGGGCACCCGTGATGTTCTCGAAGTTTTTGTAGGTGTCGTTACCCTGGAACTCGGCCACTTTGCGGGGCTTGCCGTCGCGGAACAGGATGAACTCCAGCGCGTGGAAGCCGAGCATAGTAGCGTCGTCGAGCATCTCCTCGCTCATGCCGTTGTTGAAGTAGCTGAGCAGCAGCGAACGGTTGAGGGGCCACGAGTCGATGGTGGGGTCGATGTCGAACTCGGAGGCAGCACCGCCGAGGAAAGCCTCGCTCTGCTCCCAGTACATGCGGGCCTGCTTGAAGTCATCGCAGGCGGCGTCTATCTGTGCCTGGGTGATGGTGTTGACGGTCAGCCCGTTGAGGGTCTTCTCCAGGGCTTCCGTCTCGTCGGCCAGCTTGGTGTAGGTGGGCACGATGACGTTGCTGACGAGCGTCTCTAACGTCTTGCGCAGATAGCTCTCCTGCTCAGGGGTGAGCTGTGCGGCGGCAATGACGGTGTTGGCAGCCTCGAGGTTGCCAATGACTTCCAGGCAGTTGTCAATGGCCAGCGTGCCGAACGTCTTGTCGTTGTAGCCGCTAGTATTCGCGGGATAGGTGGGGTCGTCGACTATCGGCGTGGTGGTGATGATACTGAACGAGTCGTCGACTCCGTCGTTGTTCTTGTTGTCATCGTTACTGCTGCTGCAGGCTGTCAGTGTGAGGCCCATCATCAGCAGGGCCGTCAGGGAATAGAAAATCCTTTTCATTGTCTGAATACTTTAATATAATAATGTGGTTAATTGTGTTTCCGCTTTACCTTACTGCTGCTTGGTCTCCTTCAGCTCGTTCAGCTGGCGCTGGAGGTCGTTGATGCGTTCGTTCAGCCGCTCTACGTCCACCTGCTCGCGCTGTGCCAGCTGGTGGTGGCCCAGTTCGAAGAATCCCTCGTAGGCCACGCCGATGTTGATGCTTGGCTCGTTGTTGTAGAGCGATTTCAGGAAGCGCTTTGAGTATTCGGCCTTGATGACTATCTGGCGGATAGGCAGGTAGTTCAGGCCGAGGGCCATGCGCTTGACGGCCGTATAGTCGTAGTCGGTGCCCTTGGTGGCACTGGCGTAGGGGTTGTATGCCTCATAGCGTCCAAAGACGTAGAGCTGCTGCTTGTGGCGCAGGCTGCGAATCTGTGAGAACACGTCGTAGCCGGCCTCGATGCCTACGGCGTAGGCGTTGCCGCTGACGAAGGCCGAGTGCTTGAAGGGCGACTTCGAGTTCAGACGGTTGTAGATGTATTTCAGCTGCTCGGCATCGCTCAAGTAGCCGTAGTCGGCCTGTCCGCGAACCAGCCAGTTGTGGCCACGGTAGGTGAAGTCCAGGGCACCGATGAGCACCTTTCCTTTATAGGTGGCTCCCGCGCCGTTGGCATCGTTGGGATAGCTGTTGCCGATGGAGTGGCCATAGTAGCCGCTCAGGCCGATGCGCAAGCCAGGCACGGAGTAGTTGTCAACACGCAGGGCCACGCCGTACTTGTTGGCTACGTCAAACTCCAGGGGCGACTTGTGGCCCTTGCGTATCCAGCCGGTGTTGGTAAACTGGTCGGCATTGAGGCCGGCAAGGAACTGGAACTCGTAGCGGAAGTCCTTGTAGCGGCCCCAGAAGGACACACCCGTCTGGTGCCACGTGGAAGGCATGATGGTGTTCTCGCCTTCGGGGCGGTAGACGGTGAAGAAGTTGAGCGGCTCGTGGTGGGCATTGTTCAGACCCACAGGTACTACGAAGTGGCCGGCACGGATGTTGGCCCAGCGGGCAAACGACTTCTGGAGCCACATCTGCTCCAGCTCTACCTCGCCGCCCTTCTCGGTCTCTTGTTCCCATTCGCCGCCTTCTTCGTCTTCCTTCTCGTAGGCGATGCCGTTGCCGCCATGCTCAAATTCTATCTCCATGCCCATCGACCATCCACGGCCGAAGTCATAGCCGAGGGCTATTACGGCATGGGGTACGTCAAAACGACCATGCGAGGGGTCGTCCTTGTGGGCCTCGGGCTGAGAGTAGCGGCTGACATGGTCGCTATAGTAATTGCGTGAGTAGGCTATTTCCGCATAGCCGCCGATGGAGAGACGCGAAAGCAGGGTCTTCTCTTGTACGCTGTCGTTGCTTGCTGTCTGTGCGCCGGCCAGGGTTACGGCCAGCGTGGCCATCATAGTGATTGCTGTTCTTTTCATGTGTTCTTTTCCTTATTATACGCCTCGGCCAAGAAGGTCGGCAAGGCGCCGTTTTTCGACCGCAAAGGTACGGAAAAGCGCCCGTGCGGGCAATACCTAAAAATGATGAATTTGTTTGTAACCCTTGCCTATCTCGGCGAAATTGCCTACTTTTGCACCGTCATTCCTAAAGGGGAATGAAGCATGAGACATGAAGAACTTGAAGATGTACGAGCCTACGGACAAGATGATTACGCTCATCAAGGACAACTACAGCGTGCTACAGGCGCTGGGCTCTTTCGGTATTCACTTAGGGTTTGGCGACAAGACCGTCAGCGAGACCTGCGACCTGAACGGTGTAGACACCTACACCTTTCTGGCGGTGGTCAACTTCACCATTAATGGTTATACGACCTACGAGGACGACGACCAGATTAGCGTGGCCACGCTGCTTCACTACTTAGAGGCCAGTCACGGTTACTATCTCGACTTCCAGCTGCCTTTCATCCGCCGGGAGCTGGCCGAGAGCCTGGCCGACGACGAGCAGCTGGGGCACCTTATTCTGCGGCTCTATGACGAGTATGCCCAGGAGATACGCCGTCACATGAAGTATGAGGAGAAGACGCTTTTCCCCTATGTGGCCTCGCTGCTGGAGGGCCGCCCGATGAGCAACTACAACATCGAGACCTTCTCTAAGCACCACGAGCAGACCGACAAGAAGCTGCGCGAGGTGAAGCTCATGATTATTAAGTACCTGCCTGCCGATGCCCACCTGAACAACAAGCTCACGGCTACCCTCTACGACCTCTACAACACCGAGGAGTGGCTCCACCAGCATGCCGAGGTTGAGGACCACATCTTCACGCCGGCCATCCGCCGCTTAGAGCAGCAGACGCGCCAGCAGGATGTCACGAAGAACATTTCGAGCATGGTGTTCAAGAACGGGCAGGACGTGGGTGAGGCACTCAGCGACCGCGAGCGCGACGTCATCATCGAGGTGGTGCAGGGCAAGCAGAACAAGGAGATAGCCGACCACCTGTGTATCTCGGTGAACACCGTCATCACCCATCGCCGCAACATAGCCCGCAAGCTGCAGATACACTCTGCCGCCGGCCTCACCATCTATGCCATTGTCAATGGGCTGGTAGATATCTCCAGCGTAAAACTCTAAATCTTGTTGATGTCGACATAGCCGTGCATGACCGCATAGATGGTCAGTGCCGACACACTCTTCATGCCCAGCTTGTCCATGATGTTCTTGCGGTGTGTCACTACCGTGGCCAGCCCGATGTTCAGCCGGTCGGCTATCTCTTTGTTGATGTAGCCCTGCACGATGAGTGCCATCACCTCAATCTCCCGGTCAGTCAGTATCTTCTGTTGCAGCGTCTGCGGCATTGGCGGCAGGTGCTGGCCTCCGCCGTGGGCGTGCTGCTCCAGCATCAGCAGCTGGCGCACCAATTGCTGTTCGGGCTGGTTGATGCAGAGGCTGTGGAAGCCACTCAACTGTGACGAGCTGGCCAGGGAGAGCGTGAGCACGATAGTCTTGCGGCGGCGCTCGGCGAAGAAGGGCAGGTTGGCCAACACGATGTCCATGGCCACAAAGTAGTGGACGTAGGCATCGGCATTGTTAGCCTCCAGTTCTGCCAGTGAGCCATAGGTGTCTACCGTCATGATGGGCATGACGTGCTGCAGCAGCTGCTTCAGGCCCAGGGCGGCCAGGGTGTTGCTGTCGATAACGGCTATGAGGGGACGTCCCTCGGTGAAGTGCTTCATCTGGGGTGCAAAGGTACGAATAATTGGGTGAAGCACAAAGGAAAAGGGCTGCTTTTTTGCCTGGAGGCGGCAAAAGCATACCATAATATAATAAGGAGGCCAGCGTTGGCACTCCTTATTATATTATGGTATATATCCACGAGGCGGCTAAATACCCAGCTTCTTGCGGATGTCCTTGGGAATGGCGTTCTTGTTGATGAGGAAGTCCATGGTGTTGGCGGCGATGAAGGTCTTGGTCATGTACCAAGTGCCCTTGTAGTCGCCAGACTCACCCCATGAGTTCTTCACCATATAGTATTCCTTGCCGTTCTGGTCCTTGGCCACGCCGTAGATGAGCATGCCGTGGTCGTCGGTCAGTTCCCAGTTGTCGAAGCGCTCCTGGCGCATCTGCTGTGTGGGCACCACCTCCGGCACGTTGACGCCCAGCGAGTCGATGATGCTGCGCTTCTTGGCGGGGGCCAGCTTCAGCCAGCGGGCCATGTCGCTGCCTGACAGGCTCTGGGCGGCCTTGGCGTCGACGGCGTAGGCCAGTCCCTGACGGGTGAATCCGTCCTCGCTGACATCGCCACCCCAGGCCACGGTGTAGCCCTGGTCGATGGCATTGTCGATGACACGCATCATCTCGTCCATGGGCAGGTTGTAGCTCAGGGGGAATCGCCAGTTGTCCTGCACCTCAACGGCAAAGGCCGTGTAGAACGGGTGGTGGGTGTAGCTGGTGATGCTGACATAGTCGTTGAAGTTCAGACCGAGGCTCTCGGCAAACGACTTCGGTGTGTAGGTCTTGCCCTCATAGGTGAACGACTCCGGGCACTTGCCGAGGTAGGCGTCGAGGATGCCCTGGAGGCCGACCTTCCACTGTCCGCTGATTTTCGATGCCTTGTTGCGTGCGATGGCATTGACATAGGGCTCCAGCAGCGAGAAGAACTCGTTGAAGTTGTTGAGCGAGTCGCCATAGAGGGTGCCGGGCAGGGGCATGGCCTCCTCCGGGCAGATGCCGTGGGTCTTCAGCGTCTGCAGCACGTCCTCTGAGGAGCCGCCCTGTGCAAACTGCAGGTCGCCATGGTAGCGCACCACCTGGATGGCCCGCTCCATGTAGGTCTTGTTGGCCACGAACGACTCGCAGAGGTCGTAGGTGCGGCCATTGGCCTTCAGAATCTCAGCCTCGAAGAAGGAGAGGGTAGAGTAGTCCCAGCAGGTGCCGGAGCGGTTCTGGTCCTTCACGCTGGTGATGGGGTTCTCCTTGATGGTGGTGAACACGGGTTTGTTGGGGTTGACAGAGTCTTTCTTCGTCTCTGCCTGTACACCGGTGGCCAGTAGTGCCAGCAGTGCCATTGTCAGTAATTTCTTCATTGCTTCTATGTTTGCTTGTTTACTATTTGACGATTAACGATTAACTATTGTTTAGCCGACGATGGGCCAAGGGATAGCGGGCAGTCAGTCCTTCTCCCTTCTCGCTTCTCCCTTATCCCTTAGAAATGTCCTGCGGGTGGTAGGGTATGCGCTTGGTGCCGAGGAACCGGCAGCCGTCGGCGGTGATGAGCACGTCGTCCTCGATGCGTATGCCGCCGAAGTCCTTGTAGGTCTCCACCTTGTCGTAGCAGATGAAGTCGCGGCAGTGGCCCTCGGCGCGCCACTGGTCGATGAGTGCGGGAATGAAGTAGATGCCCGGCTCGTCGGTGACCACGAAGCCCTCCTGTAGGCGGCGCCCCATGCGCAGGGCGTTGGTGCCGAACTGGTCGAGTCGGGGGCGTGTCTCGTCGTCGAAGCCGACGTATATCTGTCCGAGGCCCTCCATGTCGTGTACGTCCATGCCCATCATGTGGCCCAGTCCGTGGGGCAGGAACAGGGCGTGTGCCCCCTGGCGGACGGCCTCGTCGGTGTCGCCCTTCATGAGTCCGAGTTCCTTGAGACGCTCGGTGAGCATGCGGCAGACGGCGAAGTGTACGTCCATGTACCTGACGCCCGGCTTGGCTACGTCGAGTACATAGTCGTGGCATGCCTCGACGATGGTGTATATCTCGTGCTGGCGCTGGGTGAAGCGGCCGTTGACGGGCATGGTGCGCGTGTGGTCCGAGCAGTAGTCGTCGAGCTCGCAGCCGGCATCGCAGAGCACGAGGCGTCCGTCCTCCAGGGGCACGTTGGCGGGTGCGCCGTGCATGATTTCGCCGTGCTGCGAGAAGATGGTGGCGAAGCTGACGCCGCTGGCCAGCGAGCGTGCCACGCCGTCCACCTGTCCGCCGATGTAGCGCTCGGTGACGCCGGGGCGTATGAGCCGCTGGGCGGTGGTGTGCATCTCGTAGCCCACGTCGCAGGCACGGTCGATGGCGGCTATCTCCTGGGGCTCCTTGGTGGCGCGCATCTTTACGACGGCGTGTATGAGGGGCAGCGAGGCCTGTTGGCGCTGTTTCGACGGATGGATGCCGAGCAGGTCCATAAGGGCTATCTGCGTGTCGTGGCGGTAGGGGGGCAGGAAGTGGAGGGGGCGGGTTGCGGCGACTGAATCGCCGCACACAGTGGCGGCGGCGCACACGGTGGGGAGGGCCGAGAGGGGGGCGGTCTTGCTGATGCCTACCTCGGCGGCGAGGTCGCTGACGCTGGGCACGAAGCCCATCCATACGATGTCGTCGATGTCGATGTCGTCGCCCAGGAGCCACTCCTCGTCACGGTCGATGTCGATGACGCCGATGAGGCCGTCGCGGTGCTGTCCGAAGTAATAGAGGAATGTGGAGTCCTGGCGCATGGGCGCATAGCAGTTGGCGGGGTAGTTGCAGGGTGCCTCGTTGTTGCCGAAGAGCACGATGACGCCTTTGCCCACCAGCTTCTTCAGGGTGGCGCGTCGCCGGATATAGGTTTCTTTGTCGAACATGGGTGTTTTTCTTGTTGTGCCGGCCACGGCCCTGACCCAATCTGGTCAGGGCGCGGTCGGCGGTGATTGATTACAGTGCGGGTGTGGAGCCCCTTAGTTGTTGTATTCCTGCCACGACTTAATCTTGATGTCCTCCTCCTTCAGGGCGGTGAAGGCTTCGATGAACGCCTTGGCCAGGCGGACGTTGGTCATCAGGGGAATGTTGTGGTCGATGGCTCCACGGCGTATGCGGTAGCCGTTGGTCAGCTCGCGCTTGGTGTGGTTCTTGGGTACGTTGATGATGAGCGAGAAGCAGTGCTGGGCTATCATGTCCATGACGTTGTTGTCGCCCTCCTCGTCGGGCCAGCTGACGGCCGTGGCCTGCACGCCGTTTTCGTTGAAGAAGCGGGCGGTGCCGCCGGTGGCATACACCTTGTAGCCTTTCTTCACCAGCTGCTTGGCAGGTTCGAGGAGGCTGACCTTACCCTTGGCGGCACCCGACGAGATGAGCACGGCGCTGCCGGCCTGTGGCAGGCGGTAGCCGGTGGCGATGAGTGCGTTGAGCAGGGCTTCGTTGAGGTCGTCGCCCAGACAGCCCACCTCGCCGGTGGAGCTCATGTCGACACCCAGCACGGGGTCGGCGTTCTGCAGTCGTGCGAAGGAGAACTGGCTTGCCTTGACGCCGATGCGGTCGATGTCGAACTCCGAGCTGTCGGGTCTGGTGTAGGGTGCGTCGAGCATTATCTTGGTGGCCGTCTCGATGAAGTTGCGCTTCAGAATCTTGCTGACGAAGGGGAACGAGCGCGACGCGCGGAGGTTGCACTCGATGACCTTCACCTCGCGGTTCTTGGCCAGGAACTGTATGTTGAACGGTCCGGAGATGTTGAGCTCCTTGGCTATCTTGCGGCTAATCTTCTTGATTTGTCGCACGGTGGAGAAGTAGATGTGCTGTGCGGGGAAGAGCATCGTGGCGTCGCCGGAGTGTACGCCGGCATACTCGACGTGCTCGGAGATGGCATACTCGACCACCTCGCCCTTGTCGGCCACGGCGTCGAACTCTATCTCCTTGGTGTCCTGCATGAACTGGCTGACGACCACGGGGAACTCCTTCGACACCTCGGTGGCCATGTTGAGGAAGCGGTGCAGCTCCTCGTCGTCGTAGCAGACGTTCATGGCGGCGCCGGAGAGCACGTACGAGGGACGCACGAGCACGGGGTAGCCTACCTCGGAAACGAACTCCTTGATGTCGTCGAAGGAGGTCAGCGCGCGCCATGCCGGCTGGTCGATGCCGAGTTTGTCGAGCATGGCCGAGAACTTGTCGCGATTCTCGGCCCGGTCGATGTTGACGGGGCTGGTGCCCAGTACGGGCACACCCTGGCGGTGGAGCTTCATGGCCAGGTTGTTAGGTATCTGTCCGCCCACCGAGACGATGACGCCGCGTGGCGACTCGAGGTCGATGACGTCGAGCACGCGCTCCAGCGACAGCTCGTCGAAGTAGAGTCGGTCGCACATGTCGTAGTCGGTCGACACGGTCTCGGGGTTGTAGTTTATCATGATGCTCTTGTAGCCGAGCTTGCGGGCGGTGTTGATGGCGTTGACCGAGCACCAGTCGAACTCGACGCTGCTGCCGATGCGGTAGGCACCGGAGCCGAGCACGATGACCGACTTCTCGTGGCTGTAGTAGCTGATGTCGTGGCGGCTCTGGTAGGGCTTGCCGTCGGGGGTGGCAAAGGCGGGCGTGTGGGTGTAGGTGAAGTAGAGGTAGTTGGTCAGCTCGGGGTGCTCGCTGGCCACGGTGGGTATGCGCTTCACCGAGGGCAGTATGCCGAGCTGCTTGCGATACTGTCGCACCTGCAGGTTCTCCTTCTCCATGTTGCCGGTCGTGGGCTTCAGCACGAAGCGGGCTATCTGGAAGTCGCTGAATCCGCACTGCTTGACTTCAAGCAGCAGGTCGGCGGGCACGTCCTCCAGTCGGTCGAACTGCTGCAGCTGGTGCTTCAGGTCGACGATGTGCTTCAGTCGCTCCAGGAACCACTTGTCTATCTTGGTCAGCTCCTCGATGCGGTCGATGGTGTAGCCCTCCTCCAGGGCCTGGGCGATGGCGAAGATGCGCAGGTCGGTGGGGTTGGCCAGTGCGTCGTCGAGGTCGTCGAAGCGAGTGTGGTCGTTGCCCACGAATCCGTGCATGCCCTGGCCTATCATGCGCAGGCCCTTCTGTATCATCTCCTCAAAGGAGCGTCCGATGGACATGATTTCGCCCACCGACTTCATGCTGGAGCCGATGTGGCGGCTGACGCCGGCAAACTTGGTCAGGTCCCAGCGCGGTATCTTGCATATCATGTAGTCGAGGCTCGGAGCCACGTAGGCCGACGACGTGGTGCCCATCTCGCCTATCTGGTCGAGGGTGTAGCCGAGGGCTATCTTGGCGGCCACGAAGGCCAGCGGATAGCCGGTGGCCTTCGATGCCAGTGCCGACGAGCGGCTCAGGCGGGCGTTAATCTCGATGATGCGGTAGTCGTTGGTATCGGCGTTGAAGGCAAACTGGATGTTGCACTCGCCGACGATGTTCAGGTGGCGCACGCAGCGTATGGTGATGTCCTGCAGCATCTTCACCTGCTCAGGCTTCAGCGAGCAGGTGGGAGCCACCACTATCGACTCGCCGGTGTGGATGCCCAGCGGGTCGAAGTTCTCCATCGAGGCCACCGTGAAGCAGTGGTCGTTGGCGTCGCGGATGCACTCGAACTCTATCTCCTTCCAGCCCTTCAGGCTTTCTTCGACCAGAATCTGGGGGGCGAAGGTGAATGCACTCTCGGCCAGCTCGCGGAAGGCCTGCTCGTCAGGACAGATGCCTGACCCCAGTCCGCCCAGGGCGTAGGCCGAGCGCACCATAATGGGGAACCCTATCTCGTGGGCGGCCTTTAGGGCATCGTCCATGTTCTCGACGGCATGGCTCACGGGAACCTTCAGCGCAATCTCGCCGAGCTTCTTGACAAACAGGTCGCGGTCCTCAGTGTTCATGATGGCCTCCACGCTGGTGCCCAGCACCTCGACGCCATACTCCTTCAGCACGCCCGTCTGGTAGAGCTCCGTGCCACAGTTCAGTGCCGTCTGGCCACCGAAGGCCAGCAGGATGCCATCGGGGCGCTCCTTCTTGATAATCTCGGTCACGAAGTGGGTGGTCACGGGTTGGAAATACACCTTGTCGGCAATACCTTCCGACGTCTGGATGGTGGCGATGTTGGGGTTTACTAACACCGAGGAGATGCCCTCCTCGCGCAATGCCTTCAGGGCCTGAGAGCCTGAGTAGTCAAACTCGCCTGCCTGTCCGATTTTCAGGGCACCCGAACCCAGTACGAGCACCTTCTTTAGTTTCTTTGTCATCTTCTGGTTGTTTTGTCTTGATTTCCTTTTCGACGTGCAAAGGTACACAAATCCCCGCAAACGGCAAAACAGATTGATACTTTTTTCGCCTTTTCGCTTTCATTTTTGACTTTATTTGGCTTGTCTGGTGAGCGTTGAAAATAATTTGTTACAGATGGGCTTGGCTACAGACCCCACCCCCAACCCCTCCCCTTGAAGGGAGGGGAGTGCCGCGTGAAGCCGCTACGACAGACAGGGCGGCAGCCGCTCCCCTCCCTTCAAGGGGAGGGGTTGGGGGTGGGGGCTGTAACTTAATATCATGTGCGGATTCTTTAACGGTCACTTAATAAAAGGTTGTCGCTGCTGGCGGCAGTCGGTAACGAGCGTTGGTGCAGTCCCCGCCGCCGTTTACGTCCGGCCTCACTGCTGCTTAGGGCTGCCCAAACCGGCTCTTCGGGCTGCCCAAACCGGCCCTTCGGGCTGCCCAAACTGGGCGTTACCCCCGCCCAAAGCTATTGGCAGCGGCCGCTGCTAATATGCGTAGCGCCCGCTGCCAATATGCGCAGCGGCCGGTGCTGATATGCGCAGCGGGCGCTGCTGACCGTTATAGTGTGTGGATGGCGGCAACCGGCGGCTGCACAGACCGTCCGTTTGCCAAAGGCAAAGGTACAAAAAAGTAGCCAGTCGGCCAAAGAAAAAGCCGATTTTCTTTTCCCGTTTGCCAAATAATCGTTAACTTTGCAGGCTGGAAAGCACTGCCACGGTCTGCCGCTGGCCATGCCGCTTGCGGTACGGCGAGAGGAAAGTCCGGGCAGCACAGGACACCCCACTGGTGAAAATGCCAGCAGTCGGCGACGGCTGGATACGGGAGAAGAAAACGACCGCCCCCTCGGGGGTAAGGGTGAGAAGGTGAGGCAAGAGCTCACCAGCCGGCGGGCGACCGTCGGGCTGTTCCGTCTGGGGGCTGCAAGTTCGCGTAAACCATCGCCGGAGGGCTGTCCGTCCGATGCCTCCGGGCAGCGATGGAGGGTAGAATGCTTCAGCCGTCGGGCAACCGGCGGAGTAGATAAATGGCAGACGCCCCGCCCCGTGGCGGGGTACAGAACCCGGCTTACAGGGGCAGTGCTTTCCTTTCTTAAGTGCTGCTTTGAGGGTGCCTTACAGAATATTGACTCTAAACCAGTTACGACAGCGATGAGAAAAGTGATAGACTTCCTGACGACAGGCATCTGGCGCATTGCCAAGGACGACGTGACGCATGCCCAGTATATAATGGTCGGCGTGCTGAAGAAGCTGCTGCTGGCCGTGCGCTTCTTCACCGCCAAGCGCGTCATGGCCCAGGCGTCGGCGCTGACCTACTCCACGCTGCTGGCCATCGTGCCCATACTGGCCGTGGTGTTTGCCATCGCCCGTGGCTTCGGCTACAACAAGTACATCGAGCAGTGGTTCCGCGACGCATTCTCCACCCAGCCGCAGGCCGCCGACATCATCATCGGCTTCGTCAACAGCTACCTCGTCCACACCAAGAGCGGCATCTTCCTCGGCATCGGACTCATCTTTATGCTCTACACCGTGCTCATGCTGGTCAGCAACATCGAGGAGACGTTCAACGAGATATGGCAGGTCAAGAAGTCGCGCTCGGTGTTCCGCACCTTCACCGACTATCTGGCCATGATGTTCACCTTCCCCATCATCATCGTCATCACGTCGGGCATATCCATCTTCCTGGCCACGGCGGCCGACAGCGTGCCCAACTTCCTGATGCTCAGCACCGCCGTCAGGACACTCATCGACCTGGTGCCCTACGTGCTCATGTCGGCCATGTTCATCGTGCTCTACATCTTCATGCCCAACACCCACGTGCGGCCCTCAAGCGCCGTCGTGCCGGGCATACTGGCCGGCATCGCCATGCAGGGACTGCAGTTCGTCTACATCCACTCCCAGGTGTTCCTCTCGTCCTACAACGCCATCTACGGCTCCTTTGCCGCCCTGCCGCTGTTCATGCTCTGGATGCAAATATCGTGGACCATCTGCCTCTTCGGCGCAGAGCTCTGCTACACCAACCAGAACCTGGACTACTACGACTTCGACGCCCATGCCGGCGAAATCAGCCACCGCTACCGCCTCATGCTCTGCGCGTTGCTCATGGGGCGCATCTGCCGCCGCTTTGCCGAGGGGCAGAAAGCCTACACCATGATGGAGCTGCGTCAGGACACCGACATCCCCATCCGCTTCGTCAACGACCTCGTCTACCAGCTGATACGTGCCGGACTGGTCATCGAGGTCACCGGCGACGACAAAGGCACCGAGAGCCGCTTCATGCCCGCCAGGGACATCAACCAGCTCACCCTCGGAAGCATGATAGACCAGCTGGAGGCTTACGGACAATGGAAAATAGACTTCGACCTCCGCACGATGAACCAATCGGCGTGGTCGAAGGCTATCGACATCCGCTCGCACTACCTGCGCGACCTGCGGACCGTCAGACTGATAGACCTTTGAGCCCCCTTGACGGCGACTCAAAGGCTCCACCTTATTTATTATTATTACCCGGCATCGTCGATGGCCGCGCCGATGCTCTTCTTCACCTTGTCCACATAGGCGTCGATGGCGGCCACGGCCACGATGTTCACCACGTCGCGCACAGAGGCACCGAAGTCGATGAAGTGGATGGGCTTGTTCAGACCCATCTGGATGGGACCGATAATCTCCACGTCCGTGTTGAGCATCTGCAGCATCTTGTAGCTCGAACGGGCCGACGTCAGGTTGGGGAACACCAGCGTGTTGACATCCTTGCCAAAGAGCCGCGTGAACGGATACTGCTCGTCGCGAAGCTCGCGGTCGAGGGCAAAGCCCAGCTGCATCTCGCCGTCGATGGGCAGGTCGGGGTAGTGTGCCTGCATGTACTCCACGGCATGCTTCACCTTCAGCGCACCGTCGCTCTGCGAGGAGCCGAAGTTGGAGTGGCTAATCATGGCCACCACCGGACTCTCGTTAAAGAACCGCACGCTCTTGCTGGCCAGCTTGGCAATGTCGATGAGCGTGTCGGTGTCGGGATTCTCGTTGACCAGCGTGTCGGCAATATACAGCGTGCCACGCGCCGAGTTGATGATGTGCATGGCACCGAAGTGGTTATACTGCGGACGGATGCCAATGACCTCGTTGACCACCTTGATGGTGTTCGAGTACTTGGTGTACAGACCCGTCAGGAAGGCATCGGCCTCGCCGGTCTCCACCATCATCATGCCGAAGTAGTTGCGCTCGAACATCTTGTCGTTGGCCTCCTGCAGCGTGTAGCCCTCGCGGCGGCGCTTCTCGGTCAGGATGCGGGCATAGCGCTCGCGGCGCTCCTGCTCGGACGGGTGGCGCAGGTTCACTATCTCTATGCCGTCGATGTTCAGGTCGAGCTTGCGGGCCAGCTTCTGCAGCACCTCGTCGTTGCCCAGCAGAATGGGGTGGCAGATGCCCTCGGCCTTGGCCTGCACGGCGGCCTTGAGCATGGTGGGGTGTACGGCCTCGGCAAACACCACGCGCTGGGGGTGGGCGGCGGCCGTGGCGTAGAGCTTCTGCGTCAGCTTCGTCTCCTGGCCCAGCAGCACACTCAGCGAGCGCTTGTAGGCATCCCAGTCGTCTATCTGCTTGCGGGCCACGCCGCTGTCAATGGCGGCCTTGGCCACGGCGGCACTCACCTCGGTGATGAGACGCGGGTCGACGGGCTTGGGGATGAAGTAGTTGCGGCCGAACGTCAGGTTGTTGACCTTGTACACATCGTTCACCACGTCGGGGACGGGCTGCTTGGCCAGGTCGGCGATGGCGTAGACGGCAGCCAGCTTCATCTCCTCGTTGATGGCCGTGGCATGCACGTCAAGGGCACCACGGAAGATGTAGGGGAAGCCGATGACGTTGTTTATCTGGTTGGGATAGTCGGTGCGGCCCGTGGACATGAGCGTGTCGGGGCGGGCCTTCATGGCATCCTCGTAGCTGATTTCAGGCACGGGGTTGGCCAGGGCGAAGATGACGGGGTCCTTGGCCATCGTACGCACCATGTCCTGCGTGAGCACGTTGCCCTTCGACAGACCCACGAACACGTCGGCACCATTGACGGCGTCGGCCAGCGTGTGCAGGTCGGTGCGGCTGGTAGCGAAGAAACGCTTCTGCTCGTTCAGGTCCTGGCGGTCGGCAGAAATGACACCCTTCGAGTCGAGCATGATGATGTTCTCCTTCCGGGCACCGATGGCCATGTAGAGCTTGGTGCAGGAGATGGCGGCCGCACCGGCACCGTTGACCACTATCTTCACCGTGGCAATGTCCTTGCCGTTCACCTCCAGGGCGTTCTTCAGACCGGCAGCGGAAATGATGGCCGTGCCGTGCTGGTCGTCGTGCATCACGGGAATGTCGAGCGTGCGCTTCAGCCGCTCCTCGATGTAGAAGCACTCAGGAGCCTTGATGTCCTCCAGGTTGATGCCCCCGAAGGTCGGCGCAATGCGCTCCACGGCCTCACAGAACTTCTCGGGGTCTTTCTCGGCCACCTCGATGTCGAACACGTCGATGCCGCCGTAAATCTTGAACAGCAGGCCCTTGCCCTCCATGACCGGCTTGCCGCTCATGGCACCGATGTCGCCAAGTCCCAGCACCGCCGTGCCGTTAGAGATGACGGCTACCAGGTTGCCTTTGTCGGTGTAACGGTAGGCATTGTCGGGGTTCGCCTGGATTTCCAGACATGGATAGGCCACACCGGGCGAGTAGGCCAGCGACAGGTCGGTCTGCGTGCGGTATGCCTTGGTGGGCTTCACTTCGATTTTTCCGGGGCGTCCGGCCTCATGATACTGAAGCGCGGCTTCTTTTGAAATCTTCACCATAAGTAATACTGATTTGTTGTTATGTCGACTATTTGAGCTACAAAGGTAGGAAAAAGCCGCGAGAAACGTGAACCTTTTTAGTCTTTTTAGTAACTTTCACGCCAAATTGGTTACTTATGCAGAAATTAACAGCACGGCGGGACACACAGGAAGGCACGGCAGAGGACATGGTCCAGCACGGCGGGACACACAAGCATGCATGGCAGCAGACACTGGCTCGCGGTGCATGTTGCCATGGGCGGTAAAGGATGAAGGGTAGGGTGGAAACCGTCAGAACTCGGTAAACGACAGGGGCATCAGCTGCTTGATGCCGTCGATGACATAGATGTGGCGGCGGCCATGGAGCAGGATGCGGACGGCACGGCCATAGCGCGTCTCCGTCTCTATCAGCACCTGGCGGCAGGGACCGCATGGCGACACCGGCTCGTCGGTCAGCTCGCCCTGCTCGTTGCTGGCGGCTATGGCAATGGCTTCCACCGCCTCGTCAGGGTACTGCGCACCGGCGGCAAACAATGCCGCACGCTCGGCGCAGATGCCAGACGGGAAGGCGGCATTCTCCTGATTGCAGCCCATCAGCGTCACGCCGTTGACCAGGCGGACGGCAGCACCCACGTGGAAGTGGGAGTAGGGGCTATAGGAGCGCTTCGTAGCCTCAATGGCCTGCGCCACTAATGCTCGGTCGTGTTCGGCAAGTTCGCTCGGCTGAACTACGAGAATGGTGGATTTTAAGGTCAGTTCTTTCATAATATTCCGATTTTGCTTGCAAATTTAATTCTTTTTCTTTACTTTTGCAACGTAATTGGCAATTAATTGATGAAACGAGTCATTTTTCTTCTCTTTTGGGCCGTTGCAGGCTCCGCCATGGGGTATGCACAGGCCATAAAGTGGAATCAGCGATATCAGGACTATTTCGACCGATACAAGGACGTAGCCATTGAGCAGATGAAGCTCAACAGAATACCGGCCAGCATCACGCTGGCACAGGGCGTGCTGGAGTCGGGGGCTGGCATGAGCGAACTGGCACGGAGGGCTAACAACCACTTTGGCATCAAGTGTGCCGGATGGACAGGACGCAAGAGCTACCACGACGACGACGAGCGCAACGAGTGCTTCAGGGCCTATGACAACGTCTACCAGAGCTATGAGGACCATTCGGCATTCCTGACATCAAGCAAGCGCTACAGCCGGCTCTTCCAGTTGAAGCTGACCGACTACAAGGGATGGGCTAAAGGACTCAAGGCGTGCGGATATGCCACCAGCCCCACCTATGCCAAGAAGCTGATAGAAATCATAGAGCTCTACGGACTATATAAGTACGACACCGCCAAGGGCTTCGACAGGTTCCAGACCGAGCAGTTGCAACGGGGCGACTTGCGGCATATCTTTGCCTTCAACAAGAACTACTATGTGGTGGCCAGAAAGGGTGACACGTTCCGCACCATAGCTGACGATGTCGACATCTCGTACCGTAAGTTGGCACGCTATAACGAGCGCGACAAGAACGACCGCCTGGAGGAGGGCGAGCGCATCTGGCTGCAGAAGAAACGCCGCAAGGCACCGAAGGAGTATAAGGGCTTCAAGCACCGCGTGAAGGCCGGCGAGTCGATGTACACCATTGCCCAGCATTATGGCATACGCCTGAAGAACCTCTATAAGCTCAACGACCTGGATGCAGACTACGCTGTCGAGGTCGGCGATTTGCTGAAACTCAGGTAAATACGGAGCATCGTGCGTGTGCTCCTTTAAGATAACTAAAAACGAAGATAACTATGAAGTGTTTCTTGTTTTGCCTCTTGGCATTGTTCGGACTGACCAAAGGCTGTCATGTGCGCCATGACCACAGCAAGGAGATGCCAAGTGCCCGTGTGGCCTTGGATTCGGCACAGCGTAACGACGTGGTCGTTGACGACCGCAGCTGGGAAAAGGAAGACTTGGTGGTGGTGCCGGAGGAAACCGGCTCGCTCGGTACGCCGACCGATGAGGCGCAGGAAGATGTGGAGCGTCTCATGCGTGGTGAGCGTATGGACGAGGAGTAGGGCGGGAGTCGGCCTTAGTCTTTCAACAGTTTGTCGAGAAACTCGTTGAGGTCCTTGTCAAGGTCGCTCATCAGTTCGTCGGAGATGATGGCAATGTCATCGTCAACGACATAAAGCTCGGCAATGGTCTCTCGGTCGTCGTCCTCCAACACAAACGAATACGGACGCAGGATAGACATCTTCTCCACCTCGGACTTGTGCTTCTTGATAACGGCACACAGCGTCGTGGCAACGTCGTTGTAGAACGTGTCGTCCTTGTTGTCTATCCATTGTTCTACGATACAGCGGGTCAGCTCGGCGTCGTCATCGTCGAAGGCTCTGAGCTCGCCCGTCTCCTGAGTGACACGCAGGTGGATGTCGGTCAACTGGGTGGCTTCTTCCGTGGCGGGAAACTTCTCGGCCACCTTGCGCAGGGCACGCAATATCTGTTGCAAAGTCTGTTCTGTTGCTTTCATAGCTGTACTGTTTCTGACGGCAAAAGTAAGAAAAAGTTCACGAAAAAGCAAGCGAATGCGAATAATTTTCAAAAAAAACTACTTTCGTGGGCCTTATTTCGTAAAAATGTCGTACCTTTGCAAAGCTAATTCTACTGAAGACCAATCTATGAGCAGTCAAATAAAGCATTCGGGGGTTATCGAAAGCATTGAGGACAACTGTGTACATGTGCGCATTGTCCAGACCTCGGCATGTGCTGCCTGTAAGGTGGCAGGCTACTGTAATGCTGCTGAGTCGAAGGAAAAAGTCGTTGATGTCTACAATACCACGGTGCAAGGACTCAAGGTGGGCGATGTCGTCATGGTGACTACCTCCGGGACGGTGGCCTCGCGGGCACTGCTCTACGGCTTTGGACTGCCTTTCATTATACTCGTGGCGGTGTTGGTCGCTGTGCTTCGCACGACGGGCAGCGAAGGCATGGCCGCCCTTTGTGGCATAGCGGCCTTGGTGCCTTACTATCTGCTGCTGTGGTTCTGCCGTGACCGCATGCGGCAACAGCTGGCTTTCTCACTGGAATGTTGACAAGCCACGAGGTGAAGCAAATGAACTTACAAATAAACTAAAACAAATATTTAAGTTATCTATGAATTTCATTCTTATTGCAGTGTTAGTGCTGGGAGCTATCGGACTGATAGCTGCCCTGGTGCTGTTTGTCTGCTCCAAGAAGTTCGCTGTCTATGAGGACCCGCGTATTGCGCAGGTCACAGAGACGCTGCCCGGTGCCAACTGTGGTGGTTGCGGATTTGCTGGATGTGGCGGACTGGCCGACGCACTCGTCAAGGGTGCTGATGCCGGAAGCCTCGACGGACTGATGTGTCCGGTCGGCGGACAAGAGGTAATGGGCAAGGTGGCCGACCTTCTGGGGATGGCTATTGCCAATGGTGAACCGATGGTAGCCGTAGTGCGTTGTAACGGAACTTGTGAGCATCGCCCGAAAATAGCCGAGTACAGCGGTCTTCGCTCTTGTGCGGCCATGAATGCCTGTGGCGCCGGCGAGACGGCCTGCGGCTTTGGCTGTCTGGGCTGTGGCGACTGTGTGGCTGCCTGTCAGTTTGATGCCATACACATGAACTCGGAGACGGGACTGCCAGAGGTGGACGAGGAGAAGTGTGTGGCCTGCGGTGCCTGTGTGAAGGCTTGTCCGCGCCATATCATTGAACTTCGTAAGAAGGGCCCCAAGGGCAGGAGAGTGTTTGTGTCGTGTGTCAACAAAGACAAGGGCCCCGTAGCCATGAAGGCCTGCAAGGCTGCCTGCATCGGTTGTGGCAAGTGTGTCAAGGAGTGTAAGTTTGAGGCCATCACGGTGGAAGGCAACGTGTCGTACATCGACTTCAACAAGTGCCGCCTATGCAAGAAGTGTGTGGCTGTTTGTCCTACCAATGCCATACATGCCGTCAACTTCCCGGCTCCCAAACCGAAACCGGAGACTCCGGCAACGGATGCTCCGAAGGCTGAAACACCCAGTCAGCCTGCTCCGTCTACCCCATCTACCGAACCTACTAAAGTAAAGGAGGAACAAGCATGAACGTAAGAACATTCCGTATAGGTGGCGTACACCCCGAAGAGAACAAACTGAGTAACGATGCGGTGACACAAGTGGCCCCACTGCCTAAGCAGGCCATCTTCCCGCTGTCGCAGCATATCGGTGCACCTGCCAAGCCTGTAGTGGCTAAGGGCGACAAGGTGAAGGTGGGCACGATGATTGCCGAGGCTGGCGGCTTCGTGTCTGCTCCTATCTACAGCAGTGTCAGCGGAACAGTGTTCAAGATTGACACGGCTATCGATGCCACCGGCTATCGTAAGCCTGTAATTATTATTAATGTAGAGGGTGACGAGTGGGAGGAAAGCATTGACCGCTCGGACAAACTAGAGACCGTCAAGGCACATCCCGAACTCACCCCGGAGGAAATCGTGGAGCGCATCAAGACCGCTGGGGTCGTAGGCATGGGCGGTGCATGTTTCCCCACTTTCATCAAGCTCTGTCCGCCCCCTACGGCCAAGGCCGAGTGTGTCATCATTAACGCCGTGGAGTGCGAGCCATACATTACGGCCGACTTCCGTCTGATGATGGAGCATGCCGACGAGATAATTGTGGGTCTGGAATTGCTCATGAAGGGTGCCAAGGTGACACGCGGCTACATCGGTATCGAAACGAACAAAATGCCGGCCATCGACCTGCTGACCAGGAAATGTGCCGAGGCATTCAGCGCCTCGGAATATACCGTGGAGGTAGTACCCCTGAAACAGCGCTACCCGCAGGGTGGTGAGAAGCAACTGGTGGATGCGGTCATTCGCCGCCAGGTTCCTGCACCTCCCGCCATACCGGTAAACGTGGGTGCCATCGTGCAGAACGTTGGTACTGCCTATGCCGTCTATGAGGCCGTAATGAAGCGCAAACCCCTGTTTGAACGCTACACTACCGTAACAGGCAAACAGTTGCAGAAACCCAGCAACTTCCTGGTGCGTATGGGTACCCCGATGAAGGACCTTATAGACCTCTGCGGCGGTATGCCAGAAGGTGACAACAAGTTGCTGGCTGGCGGACCAATGATGGGTAAGGCACTGACCTCAACGGAAGTGCCTATCTGCAAGGGCACCAACTCCGTGACTATCATCTCGGGCGATGAGGCTTTCCGGAAGACTCCTAACCCCTGTATCCGCTGTGCCAAGTGTGTGTCGGCCTGCCCGATGGGGCTGGAGCCTTACTTGTTGGCTAAGTTGGCTGCGGTGAAAAACTGGGAGCGTGCCGAACACGAGGAAGTCGTCAGCTGTATCGAGTGCGGCTCGTGCCAGTTTACGTGTCCCGCACACCGCCCGCTGCTTGACAACATCCGTCTGGCCAAGACCACGGTCATGGGTATCATCCGTGCCCGTGCTGCCGCCGCCGCACCCAAAAAGTAACAAAGTAAAAAGGTAAAAAAGTAAAATACAATGGGAAAATTAATTGTATCATTATCGCCTCATGCACACGGAACAGACACCGTGGAGCGCAACATGTATGGTGTCATCATCGCCCTCATGCCCGCGCTGCTCGTATCGTTCTATTTCTTCGGCATTGGCTCGGCCATTGTCTGTGCAACGAGTGTTGCGGCCTGCGTGTTGTTTGAGTGGGCCATCAACAAGTATATGCTCAAGAACGAGCGCACCACCATTTGCGATGGCTCGGCCGTACTTACCGGTCTGCTGCTCGGCTTCAACCTTCCCAGCAACCTGCCTATATGGATTATCATCATCGGTGCGCTGTTTGCCATCGGTGTGGGTAAGATGACCTTTGGCGGTCTGGGCAATAACCTCTTTAACCCTGCCCTGGTGGGACGTGCCGCCCTGCTGGTGGCCTTTCCTGCACAGATGACCACCTGGCCGAAAGTCGGCCAGCTGTCGGCCTACCTTGACGCAGAGACGGGAGCCACCCCGCTGGCCATCATGAAGCAGGCTATCAAGGAGGGTAACCCCGATGTGCTCAACCAGTTGCCATCGTCGCTCGACCTCTTCCTGGGCAACCATCCCGATGGTGCCGGTGCCATGGGTGAGATATGTGCGCTGGCTCTGCTCTTGGGACTTGCCTACATGCTGTGGAAGAAAATCATTACCTGGCATATTCCCGTTAGCATCATTGGCACTGTGTTCGTATGTGCCGGACTGCTGCATGTGGCTGATGCGTCCTATGCCGACCCCATTTCGGTCATCTTCTCTGGTGGTCTGATGCTCGGAGCCATCTTCATGGCTACTGACTACGTCACGTCGCCCATGACGGCCAAGGGGCAGCTCATATATGGTGTGGCCATAGGTTTCCTAACCGTGGTCATTCGTAACTGGGGTGCCTATCCTGAAGGCATGTCGTTCGCTATCCTGATTATGAACGCCTTCACACCTCTTATTAATACGTATGTGAAACCTAAGCGCTTCGGAGAAGTGCCAGCCAAAAAGTAAGAAGCTATGAAGAAGTTAGAATCGTCTTTGACTAATATGGTGCTGGTGCTCACCGGAGTAGCAGTCATCATGGGTGCCATTCTGGCCGGTGTGAACCACCTGACCGAGGGCCCCATCAACGAACAGAAGAAGCTGGCGCTGGACAATGGTATCAAGACCGTCATGGTGTCAGAGAACATTCAGGTCTCCGAACCGCAGGAGGTCACTCAGACCGTTGACGGAAAGGAGATGGTCTACAAGATTTATGACGTGACGGATGCCCAGGGGAAGGCTCTTGGTGGTGCTGTGGAATCTACCACCGGCGGCTTTGGCGGTGACCTGAAGGTGCTGGTAGGGTTTGACCCCGAAGGCAAGATTCTGGGCTACACGCTGCTGGAGCATGCCGAGACACCCGGACTGGGAGCCAAGGCCGACAAGTGGTTCCAGAAGGGTGAGAAGGGTGACATCATCGGCAAGACCCCCTCAGAGCCTCTTACCGTATCGAAGGACGGCGGTCAGGTAGATGCCATCACCGCCTCTACCATCACCAGCCGTGCCTTTCTGAAGGCCGTCAACAATGCCTATAACGCTTATAAGGCTACACCTGTCAGCGATGCCCAGAGCGGTGCTACGGAACAGGTGGCAGCAGAAGAAACCAAAACAGTGGAGGAGTAAGCTATGAATTACATTGATATTATAAAAAACGGCATCGTCAAGGAGAACCCTACGTTTGTCCTGATGCTTGGTATGTGTCCCACGCTGGCAACTACCACCTCAGCCATTAACGGCATGTCGATGGGACTGGCCACCATGGCTGTGCTCATTTGCACCAACGTTGTCATTAGTTGTCTCAAGAGCGTCACTCCCGACAAAGTGCGCATACCTGTGTTCATTGTCGTCATTGCCGCTTTCGTGACCATGCTGCAGCTCATCATCAAGGCATATCTGCCCGACATCGATGCTGCCCTGGGACTCTTTATTCCCCTGATAGTGGTCAACTGTATCATCCTCGGACGTGCAGAGGCCTTTGCTGCCAAGAACTCGCCCGTGGCCTCGCTGTTCGACGGTATCGGCATCGGACTGGGTTTCACCATCGGTCTGACCCTGCTCGGCATCTGCCGCGAGATTCTTGGTTCCGGGTCGGTGTTCGGCTTTATGCTGCTGCCTGAAACCTACAACATTCTGCTCTTTGTGCTGCCTCCGGGAGCCTTCATCATGTTGGGCTTCCTGATAGCCATTGTGAATAAAGTGCGGAGCAATGCGTAATAAAGGTACAATGTAACAACGTAATAACGAAACATTATGGAGTATATATTGATTTTCATCAGCGCGATATTCGTCAACAATATCATCCTGTCACAGTTTCTTGGTATCTGTCCATTCCTTGGCGTATCAAAGAAGGTAGATACCTCGCTGGGCATGTCGGCAGCTGTAGCATTTGTACTCACCCTGGCCACTATCGTGACCTGGTGTGTGCAGACCTACGTGCTCAACCCCTTCGGACTGCAATACCTGCAGACTATTGCCTTCATTCTCGTCATTGCCTCCTTGGTGCAGATGGTTGAGATTATTCTCAAGAAGGTGTCGCCCGCACTCTATCAGGCACTGGGCATCTTCCTGCCACTTATCACCACCAACTGTGCCGTGCTCGGTGTGGCTATTCTCGTCATACAGAAGGACTTTAACCTGCTGCAGTCGGTTGTCTATGCATTCTCAACAGCCATCGGCTTCGGACTGGCATTGACAGTCTTTGCCGGAATGCGCGAACAGCTGGAACTGGTCACCATACCTAAGGGCATGCGCGGCATGGCCATCGTCATGCTTTCTGCTGGTCTTCTTTCGCTGGCCTTCATGGGATTCTCTGGCGTTGACGGCGGTCTCCGTGTCCTCTTCGGACTCGATTAAGCTAAGGTTATTGACTATTAGCATAAAGGAAGAGTGCTGTCAACACAGCACTCTTCTTTTTGGGATCCTGCCCCTTCGGTGTAGTTAGTGGCTATCAAACTCCCAGTTAGTGGCTATCAAAACTCCCAGTTAGTGGCTATGTAAGTACCCATAGCACGGAAAAGGCTTTATTGATTTGGCATTTCGATTGCTTCTTTGTACCTTTGTAGCCTAAAAAGATGATAATATGAAGCAGGGACATGTTCGTAACATCGCATTTGATTTGGGTGGCGTGGTTTTGGCATTGAGCTATGAGAATGCCGTCAGACGCTTTGAGGAGATAGGACTGAAGAATGCCCGACAGCATCTGGATGCCTACCGCCAGCATGGAATCTTTGGTGCTCTTGAGGAGGGAGCCATGACAGCCGAGGCGTTTTGCAAGGAGTTGAGCCTGTTGGTAGGCCACCCGCTGACGATGGATGATTGCTACTATGCATGGCATGGCTATGTGGAGGCGGTGCCGAAACGTAACCTGCAGGCAATCTTGAAGTTGCGCCATATGGGACTGAAGGTGTGCCTGCTGTCGAACACCAATCCGTTTATGATGCAATGGGCTCGCACACCAGCCTTTGATGGTGGCCGTCATAGCATTGATGATTATTTCGATTCCCTCTACCTTAGCTATGAGTGTAAGGTCATGAAACCTTCGGCAACCATTTTCCGCTTGATGTTGGAGGGACAGCAGTCAACGGCTGACGAGACCCTATTTATTGACGACAGCCCCAACAATGTTGAGGCTGCCGCTGAGTTGGGCATGCAAGTGTTGTGTCCTCAGAATAACGAAGACTGGACAAGCATGCTATTTGACTATTTGACCATTTGACCATTTCACGATGACCGCTCAAAATGGTCAAATGGCGAAATGGTCAAATGGTGAAATGGTGAAATGACGATGTCTCCCAATCGTCAGATTTTGTCAATGCGCTTCTGGTGGCGTCCGCCCTCGAAAGTTGTCTTGAAAAACTCGTCCATGATAAGGCCGGCAGTTTTGTTGTCGATGAACCGGCCAGGCATCACCAGCACGTTGGCATCGTTGTGCTGACGGGTCATGTGCGCTATTTCGGGAATCCAGGCCAGACCGGCACGAACGCCCTTGTGGCGGTTGAGGGTGATAGTCATGCCCTCGCCGCTGCCGCAGATGGCAATACCGGGGTACACCTCACCACTCTCGATGCCCTCGGCCAGCGGATGGGCAAAGTCAGGATAGTCGACGGACGTGTCGCTCCACGTGCCATAGTCCTTGTATTCGTAACCATGCTCCTCCAAATACTGGAGCACATACTTCTTCAGCGGATAGCCTGCGTGGTCGCAAGCCACTCCAACGGTCTTTACTTCCATAGTTGTGATGTTTGTTAATACTTATTTTTACTTACCCAGCAGATTCTTAACCTGCTCGTAGACATTCTGACCCGTGTAACCCAGCTTCTCGTCAAGAACCTTGTAAGGTGCTGAGAAACCGAAGCTCTCCAGTCCCCATACACAGCCGTCGGCACCCACCAGTCCTTCAAGGGTTACGGGCAGGCCGGCAGTCATGCCAAACTTCTTCTTGCCGGCGGGCAGCACGCTCTCTTGATACTCCTTCGGCTGTGAACGGAACAAGCCCTCGGAGGGCACGCTGACCACACGCACCTTGATGCCGTCCTGACGCAATAGCGTGGCACCGGCTTCGAGGGTGGATACCTCTGAACCGCTGGCCAACAGGATGACATCGTAGTCGTCGTCAGAGCCAGCTACCACGTAAGCACCCTTCTCAGCCAGCGAGTAGTCGTTGCCGGCGGGCAGCATGTCAATGTTCTGACGCGAGAAGATGAGAGCCGTAGGCGTGGCCGTGTTCTCCATGGCCATACGCCAGCAGATGGTGGTTTCCTCGGCATCTGCGGGACGCACTACAAGCACCGAGTTGCGGCCATGATGGTTTTTCAGCTTCTCCATAAGCCGGATTTGAGCCTCCTGCTCAACGGGCTCGTGGGTAGGTCCGTCTTCGCCAACACGGAAGGCATCGTGTGTCCAGATGAACTTCACGGGCAGTTCCATCAAGGCTGCCATACGTACGGCAGGCTTCATATAGTCAGAGAATACGAAGAACGTACCGCAGGCGGGGATGACACCGCCATGCAGGGCCATACCGATGCAGCAGCAGGCCATGGTCAGTTCGGCCACGCCAGCCTGGAAGAAGGCTCCGCTGAAATCGCCACGCACCAAGTCGTGTGTCTTCTTAAGGAATCCGTCAGTCTTGTCAGAGTTCGACAGGTCGGCCGATGCACATATCATGTTAGGCACCTGTTCGGCCAGCACGCTCAGAACCGTGGCTGAGGCTGCGCGAGTGGCTGCACCTGCCTTCTGCTCCACCTTGTTCCAGTCTATCTTTGGAGCCTTGCCGCTGAACCACTCCTCCATCTGCTTGGCCTGCACGGGATGCCCCTTGGCCCACTCTGCCTTCTGGGCATAACGTTCTGCCACTATCTGCTTGAGTTCCTCACGGCGGCGGGCATACAGCTCCTTCACTTCAGGGAATATCTGGAACGGATTCTCGGGGTCGGCACCCAGATTCTTCATCGTGTTGATGAAGGCATCGCCACCCAACGGAGCACCATGTGTGGCGCAGTTTTTCTCGTAAGAGCTGCCATCGGCCTTGCGGGCTCCCTTACCCATGACGCAATGGCCGATGATGAGTGACGGACGGCTCGACTCGGCCTGGGCATTGCGAATGGCCTGGCGAATTTGGTCTACATCGTTGCCGTCAATCTTCTGGATGTACCAGCCCCACGACTCGTACTTCTTGGCGGTGTCCTCGCTGGTCACCGTCTCGGTGGTCGTCGACAGCTGAATGTCGTTGGCATCGTAGAACATGATGAGGTTGTCCAGACCCAGATTACCGGCAATGCGTCCGGCACCCTGTGAAATCTCCTCCTGCACGCCGCCGTCGGAGATGTAGGCATAGATGGTCTGATTCATGACATTGCCCAGGCGGGCTTTCAGAAACTTGGCGGCAATGGCAGCACCCACGGCAAACGTGTGGCCCTGGCCCAGCGGACCGCTAGTGTTCTCGATGCCACGGGCAAGCTCGCGCTCAGGATGGCCGGGTGTCACCGAGCCCCACTGGCGCAGCTGCTGCAGGTCGTCGAGGGTGTATTTGCCGATGAGGCACAGCTGGCTGTAGAGCATGGGAGCCATGTGGCCGGGGTCGAGGAAGAAGCGGTCGCGGCCTTCCCATGCCGGATTCTCAGGGTCGTAGACCAGAAACTCGCTGTAGAGGGTGTTGATGAAGTCTGCTCCGCCCATGGCTCCACCAGGGTGGCCAGACTTGGCTTTCTCAACCATCGCAGCAGCCAGGATGCGGATGTTGTCGGCTGCGCGGTTCATTACTTTGTTGTCGTTCATAATAGGGATGTGTTATTTAGTTATTACTATATGGTATATATCGTAGCGGGGTAGAGAGGGTGGGGGGAGGCAGGCTATTTCGTCTCCTTCAGAATGCCGTGGCGGTAGGCATAGAGCAGCTGGCGGAGGTCGGCTATCTGGCTGCGCAGCTCGGCACCCTTGTCCGTGTCGGCCACCAGCATGCGGTGGGCCGAGAGCTCCACAAGCTGGGTCGTCGACTTGATGTCGACACCGCGTAATATGGCATCCTGGGCGCTCCTGAACGGCTCGTGCTGCACCAGCTGGAAGCCGCGCGAATGGTAGACCAGCGTGTAGCCGGCGATGCCCGTCTCCTTGTGGTAAGCCTCTGAGAATCCGCCGTCGATGACCATCAGCTTGCCGTTGGCCTTGATGGGATTCTCGCCCATGGAGGCATGGACGGGCACATGGCCGTTGATGATGTGGCGGTTGTTGCCTTTGATGCCGAAGGCATCGAGGATGCGGTCGCACACGGCCTCGTCGTCACGCAACTGGAAGTAGTAGCCTTTTTCCTCCTTGTAGGTCTCCGGGTCCTTGAGGAAGTAACGCTCAAAGGTGGCCATCTTCGACTTGTCGAACAGCGGGGAGTCCTTGCCGCACCATAGGTAGAGAAAGTAGTCGCGGGCATAGAGCCGTTTCTCTTGGGGAGTGTCGCTCTGGAAGGCGGCACGTATCATCATGCCGATGCGCGTCATCAGCTCCTTGCCGCTATAGTGCTCGCCCGGATAAATCTCTACCTCCTTCAGACTGCCGTCGGCATTCAGGGGGATAGAGGCGTGGTAGAGCAGGTTCTGGTTGCAGATGGTGTACATGCAGCCATGCGACAGCAGCATGCGGATGTGCTTGTTCAGCTTCTCACAGACGCGGAACGAGTGGTGCAGCCGCTCCATCAGCTCGTATTCCTCTTTGGTCAGTTCGGAGGGATTCTTGGGGTCGATGGTGGGGAAGTTGCACGATGTCAGTTCATAGTCACGCCCGTCGATGGTACACACGCCCCGCTCGTAGTCGATGTGGTCCAGCATCTGGCGGTCTGCCATCTGCCATTCGGGGCGGCGGCGGTATATAAGCGACTCCTTCTTCAGCTGGATGATGGTGATAGCCTTGTGCATCTGGGCTATCAGCCGACGGGTCTTGTCGTCGATGCTGATTTCGCCGTGGGCAGGTGCCGACTTCGAGGGCAGCACGTGCGGCATGAACTCCTCGCAAGGGTCGTCGCCGTAGGTCTCCATGGCAAATGTAGCCAGCGGCACGAGGTTGATGCCATAGCCCTCCTCTAAGGTGGCCAGATTGGCATAGCGCAGCGACAGGCGCAGCACGTTGCAGATGCAGGCGTTGTTGCCCGCGCATGCCCCCATCCACAGGATGTCGTGGTTGCCCCATTGTATGTCCCACGAGTGATACTGCCGCAGGGTGTCCAGTATGATGTGTGCCCCGGGGCCACGGTCATAGATGTCGCCCAAGATATGCAGTTGGTCAATGGCCAGCCGTTGGATGACGTTACACAGAGCTATAATGAAGTCGTCGGCACGTCCGGTGGAGATGATGCTGTCTACGATGACCGACACGTAGGCGGCCTTGTCAATGTCGTCAGTACGTTCGTGAAGCAGCTCCTCAATGATATAGGCGAACTCTTCGGGCAGCGACTTGCGGACTTTGGAACGGGTGTATTTCGATGACACGTCACGGCAGACGGCCACCAGCCGGTGAATGGTGATGTGATACCAGTCCTCGATGTCCTCGTCGGCCTCCTTGATGAGTTCCAGCTTTTGTTCTGGGTAGTATATCAGCGTGCATAGCTCTCGGCGCTCGCTTTCACGAATGTCACCCTTGAAGAGCTCGCTGACCTTGCGGCGTATGTTGCCGGAGGCATTCTTCAGCACGTGTTGGAAGGCAACGTTCTCACCATGAAGGTCTGCCAGAAAGTGCTCGGTACCCTTTGGCAGGTTGAGGATGGCCTCCAGGTTGATGATTTCCGTGGCTGCCGTAGCTATTGTGGGAAATGAGGTCGCGAGCAGCTGCAGATAGTGCATGTCGCGGTTCATAGTGTCCTTGTCCATTGTAATATCTTGTTAGCGTTAGATTTTAAGTCGTCCTTCTATTTGGCACCGTAGTTGGCGGGTCAGGCGGTCGTTTATGGGCATCATAGGCATGAAGCCCTCGTCCATGCCTGTCAGGTCTTGCAATAGCTGTATGGTGCGTGCAGCCATCTTGTAAAGGTGGCGCTCACGGAGGGTCTCACACAGCTTATCCTCCTTGCAGCCATACTGGCGTAACTCTTGGTCTAATTCTACCAAATGGCTTATGCAGTATTGTTGTGAAGCAGCCCACTTCCTTAGCAGGCGGAAAGTTGCAAGCAACCGCTCGTTTTCGGATGCAAATTGGTTGCCGAGTTCGTGCTTAATACTGTTAACCTCCACATAGTGTGCCGGCAGGAAGTAGTCTATCTTCTGTGGGTCAATGTCTGGTGGGTTGAGCTCAAGCACACGAATGCCTCGTTGCAGAATAGTGCTGATATGCTCTTGATGGGCATAGCATAGCAGTAGTCGCCATTCCTCGTGTGAGATGACAGGATGGTGGTAGTCGGCATTGACCACCCAGCGTTTGTCGCCGGTAATGCCAGCCTTGAGGATGTTGCGTAGCGCAATCCGAATGTTATCGCTCATCAGCTCCAGCGGGTTAGAGTCCATCACCTTCCGGTAGAGGGCGTAGGTCTGACGAGCCATCTCCTGCGGCTGTATAGACTGTGTGATGACGGCATTGCGGATGATGACCGTCCGCGGGTTCCAAGCCAGTTGCTCCAAAGCCATTCGTTCCATCTGGCCCTGCACAATGACGGCATACGACTGGCGAACGATGTTACGCTGGTAAAGCACACGCTTAGGCATCTTTTCTTTCCAACGCCGCTCATTCATCACCCACGGTTCCAGTTGGCCATGGGGAGTTAATACCACCCGTGTACCTTGTTGAAGTGCCAGATTGACGATAATCCGTGAGGAATTGCGCCAGCAACCGTGCAGGTGTACCAGGTCATAGTGGCCGCCACGTAGCAGAGTACGTGCCTGTTCTGCCTCAGAAGCCATGTGGCACTCAGCTTCTAAATCCATGTTGCGACAGAGCATTTCCACATGTTGTCGCACCATGGTGTCATCTTTCTGGTAGTAATGCAATATCCTCATGGCTTCTCGTTTTCCAAAGTCAGCAGAAGAGAGCTTTCAGTCTTACAGCCAGTAACCGGCTACCTCTGAGGTCTTCGTCAAAATAGTGCAGTAAGTCGTGTACTCGATTGCGGGGCGTAGCCACAGCATCGTATAGTCCACGGCGTCGCTTAAACCATCGGCCTCGGTGCCCCAATCGTGAGCGCCGTTCAACTTTGCGTAGTATGGAGGCACAGTCCTCCATTGTGTTCCATGTACGGTAGTATGGAGTCACATTGGTTGACTTCCTGCCGCTGTAGGCCGCCACCACTTCACAGCCATAGGCATCATCGGCTGTTGCAGCCAAACCCTCTAAAGCCTGGTCAGAACGGGGTGGCAACAGAATGTCGGCTAACACTATCCATTCGCCTTTGGCTGCTTTTACACCAATGCTTAGTGCCAGTCTGTGGCGTAGTGGGTTGTAGGGGCCCTGGGGAATGAAGGTAGAGTACAATTGTGGATTCTCGGCCTTCAGCCGCTTCAGAACTTCCTGCGTGTTGTCTGTTGATGCATCGTCTACGACCACAACATCTACCTGCCTATCGCAGACTTGTGTCAGAAACAGAGGAAGGTTACGTTCCAGCATCTCTGCTTCGTCGTGAACGACCATTACTATCGACCAAGTTTCAGTCTTTTTATTCATAGTTGCTGACAAAGATACGAAATATCGCTGAATAAACCATAATCCTACACACTTTTTAAACCTTCTTGCTTAAATATCTTCGCTGAGTAGTCCAACAGGCAATCGGCGGCAGTTATATTGTGACGCCATGATTTCACCATAGGCACCGGCCGAACGAATGGCCAGCAAGTCTCCGCGATGACAGCGGTTAAGGTCTATTTGCTTGGCAAAGACATCTGACGATTCGCAGATGGGCCCAACAACGTCATAGGTCTCTTTGGGCTCCTCGCTGCTCACATTCTCTATCTTGTGATAGGCTTGGTAGAGCGCAGGGCGTATGAGGTCGGTCATGCCGGCATCAACAATACAGAACTTTTTGGTGGCTCCTTCCTTAATATATAATGTACGTGTAAAAAGTGTGCCCATTTGGGCAACAATGGCACGTCCCAGCTCAAAATGGAGCGTCTGTCCGTGGTGAAGTTTCAGCTTGCGCGCATAAGTCGTGAAATAGGATGGAAAGTCAGGAATAGGCACACGGTTGGGGTGCTGATAGTCAATGCCCAGACCGCCACCTACGTTGATGTGTTCCATGATGATGCGATGACGTTCCAGCTCTTTCTGCAGTTCGTTGATGCGGTTGCAGAGTGCCTCGAAATCGCCCATGTCCATAATCTGGCTCCCTATGTGGAAGTGCAGTCCTACCACATGGACGTTAGCCATCAGGGCCGCTTTTTCCATGACGTCCAGCATGTCGCGCATGGCTATGCCGAACTTGTTCTCAGCAAGTCCTGTAGTTATGTTGGCATGTGTGTGGGCTCCTACGTTGGGATTCAGGCGGAAGGCCACCCTAGCCACTTTGTTTTTCTGCTTTGCCAGCTGGTTGATGACCTCTAGCTCTGGGATGCTTTCTACGTTGAAGCAGAAAATGTCGTTGTCCAGTCCAAGGTTGATTTCCCAGTCACTTTTGCCCACTCCGGCAAAAACGATTTTCGAGCTGGGAAAACCAGCCTTGACAGCAGCCTGTATTTCGCCACCGCTGACACAGTCGGCTCCCAGGCCGGCTTCGCGGATAATGCGTAGCACCTTGTCATTGGCATTGGCTTTGATGGCATAGTGTACGCAGAATCCTTCATGTTTCTTGGTTTCGTCGTTGATGGCACGTAGTGTCTGTCGCAGCAGCTCTGCATCGTAATAGTAGAACGGCGTCTGTAGCTGCTGTAGCCTGTCTAAGGGGAATATTCCTTTCATCCTGTCGTTGGTCAATCGTCAATTATCATTTATCAATTGTCCATTCTTAATTGAATAAAGTGTCGCTCAACGACTGCAGGGCACGCTTTTTGTCTTCCTCGCGGATAAGGAACGAGATGTTATAGTTGCTGCCACCGTAGGAAATCATACGAACGGGAATATTCTTCATAGCATCCATGACCATGGTCTCGAAACCGATATTCGACCAATCAAGGTCGCCAACCACGCAGACAATGCACATGCTGGTATCGACGGTTACGGTACCGTATTTCTTCAGCTCGTCGACAATTTCTCCCAGATGGGCGGAGTTGTCAATAGACATTGACACACCCACTTCCGAAGTACAAACCATGTCAATGGGCGTCTGGTACGATTCAAATATCTCGAAGACTTTCCGCAGGAAGCCTGTTGCCAGCAACATGCGGCTTGACTTAATCTTGATGGCGATGATGTTGTCCTTGGCAGCCACAGCCTTAATCTTGCCATATTCGGTATGGCTTGAGATGGTGGTGCCTTCGGCATCTGGCTCCATCGTGCTCAGCAGACGTACGGGAATGCCGGCATACTTGGCAGGTTGTACACAGGTCGGGTGCAGAATCTTGGCACCAAAGTAGGCCAGTTCGGCAGCCTCCTCGAAGTGCAAGTGGTGTATGGGCTGCGTCTTGTCTACTACGCGCGGGTCGTTGTTATGTATGCCGTCGATGTCTGTCCATATCTGGATTTCCTCAGCGTTCATGGCTGCGCCCACCAGTGATGCTGTGTAGTCGGAACCTCCGCGTTGCAAGTTGTCAACCTCTCCATAGGCGTTCCTGCAGATGAATCCTTGAGTGACGTACACCTGCTGGTCAGGGTTGTTAGCCATGATGGCCGACAGCTTTTCCCTGATGTACGTGGGGTCTGGCTCCGAGTTTTTGTCGGTGCGCATGAAGTCGAGTGCGTTCAGCAGAACGGCCTTGATGCCTTGTTCCTTCATGTAGTTGACCACCATGTTGGTAGACATCATCTCGCCTTGTGCCACGATGCTCTTTTCCTCGAAGCTAGTGAACAACTCTTTGGTGAACGAACGCAAGTAGTTCATTTCTGACACCAGGAAGTCGCGCGTCAAGGCTTTCATGTCATCCGTGGAGTATAGTTCTTCTATATGCTTCATGTACTTTCGCTCCAGCAGATTGATGACATCATTGGCACCCTCCGGGTTTTTCTTATAGAGATAGTTGGAAATGTCAACGAGTGAATCGGTGGTGCCCGACATGGCCGACAGCACGACGAATACGGGCTCGCCCGACTTGGTTACTAACTTGGTTACTTCCTTCATGCGGGCCGGTGAACCTACCGACGTGCCGCCAAACTTCATTACCTTCATATATTACTCTTTTTATTATTTTGTTTTCTGGAAAGGGCTGTTTGAAACCATTCTTTGGCTCAATAGCCAATGGTCATATCGACATATCCTCACGGCTTGAGTAGTCGACTTTGCGCACCTCATCGGGCTCGTCGTCCGACTCATAGATGGCAATCTTGTTGTAGTCGTTCGTGACTTCTTCCAGCCGACCGTCTATGCAGCGGTAGACGATGCCGGGGTTTTGCTTCAGAAGTGGAATGTTGTGCGTGGTCATCACAACAGCCGTTCCCGACAGCGTGGCCTGACGCAGTAGTTCCACAATATGCGTTGCAGTATCCTGGTCAAGGTTTCCGGTCGGCTCGTCGGCCACAATTACCTTCGGATGGTTCAGTAGTGCGCGGGCTATTGCTACCCGTTGTTGTTCGCCGCCCGACAACTCATGAGGGAATCGGTCGCCCATATCCGTCATCTCCACATCCTCCAGCACATCATTGATGCGCTCCTCTATCTCGGCTTTGTCTTTCCATCCTGTAGCCTTGAGCACAAACTTCAAGTTGTCATGTACCGTGCGGTCGCTCAGAAGCTGAAAGTCTTGGAAGATGATGCCCATTTGCCGGCGCAGAGCAGGGATGTATTTGCGCTTCAGTCCCTGCAATTCATGATTCATCACGATGGCAGTCTCTGCCTCGTCCACGTCGAGCTCGAAATATAGCGTCTTGAGCAGGGTGCTCTTTCCGGCACCGACACGTCCGATGATATAGATGAACTCACCTTCGTCGACATTGAAGTCGACATCCTTCAGCACCAGAATACCGTCTTTCTGGTAGATGTTAGCTTTCTTATAGTCTATTAACATCGATGTAATTAACTGTTTACGGATTGTCTGTTTATTATGTTTACTTCATCTTGCCAGTTGCCTTGGCTTCGCGGCGTTGCTTGTCCCAGTTGGGGTCGTGGCGCTGTTGCAGTTCTGCGGCCACGTCCTCTATGCGCAGCCCCTTTTCGGTCAGCAGCACCAGTAGGTGGTATAGCAGGTCAGAGGCTTCATACACCAGGTGCTCGCGTGTGCCGTTGGTGGCTTCGATGACTGTTTCCAGGGCTTCCTCGCCCACTTTCTGGGCTATCTTGTTGATGCCCTTGTTAAATAGGCTGGTTGTGTACGAGCCTTCGGGCATCTCCTCCTTGCGCTTGTCTATGAACGACTGCAGCTCCGCCAGAAACGCCAGCGGGCTCTGCTGCAGGGGTTGGCCTTGCTGCTTGTCCTGCAAGGCTGAACCTTGCAGCACAGTGTTTTCCTCGCCCCAGCAGGTGTCGGTACCCGTATGGCAGGTCGGACCGTCGGGATGGACCCTGACCAGCAGGGTGTCTTGGTCGCAGTCTATTTTCATGTCCACCAGGTTCAGGAAGTTGCCGCTGGTCTCGCCCTTGGTCCATAGCGTCTGGCGGGTACGGCTCCAGAAGGTGACATGCTTGGTGGCCAGCGTCTTCTCGTAGGCTTCCTCATTCATGAAGCCTAACATGAGCACTTGTCTGGTGGTGGCGTCTTGGATGATGGCAGGCACCAGGCCGCCCATCTTTTCAAAGTCTATGTTCATTTTGCTATTTGACGATTTCACTATTTGACGATTTATAGGCGCACGTTGATGCCCTTGCCGTGCAGATACTGCTTGAGCGCGGGAATCGGAATCTCGCCGAAGTGGAATACGGAGGCGGCCAGAGCAGCATCGGCATGGCCTTCGGTAAAGACATCGCAGAAATGCTCCTTGCAGCCTGCTCCTCCGCTGGCAATGATAGGAATCGACAGCCCGTCGCTGAGTTGGCGCAGGGCATCGTTGGCATAGCCGTTCTTCGTGCCGTCGTGGTTCATCGACGTAAACAGAATCTCGCCGGCACCACGCTCCTGTGCCTCGTGTGCCCATTCAAAGAGCTGGCGCTCGGTGCGCTCGCGTCCGCCTTTCAGAAAGCAGTGCCACGACGGCTGGCCGTCGGCGTTCTCGTCCTGTCGGGCATCGATGGCCACCACGCAGACCTGCGAGCCGAAACGGGTGGCTATCTCGTCGATGAGTTCCGGACGGCGCAGGGCGGCACTGTTGATGCTCACCTTGTCGGCTCCGGCATAGAGCAGTCGCTCCACGTCCTTCAGCTCGTTGATGCCGCCGCCCACAGTGAAGGGGATGTTCAGCGTCTGGGCGACCTTGGTCACCATGTCCGTAAACGTCTTGCGGCCCTCAAACGAGGCGGTGATGTCCAGAAACACCAACTCGTCGGCACCCTGCTCTGAGTAGACCTTCCCCAGTTCTACCGGGTCGCCCGCGCTCCGCAGGTTCACGAAGTTGGTGCCTTTTACGGTCTCGCCGTCTTTGACATCCAGGCAGGGAATGATGCGTTTTGCTAATCCACTCATGTCCAATCCTCCATTATCCATTCTCCATTATCAGTTCCTTCAGGTCAAGCCGCCCCTCGTAGATGGCTTTGCCAAACACCACGGCCGGTATGCCGGCAGCGTCGAGCGCCCGAATGTCCTCGATGCCTGACACACCGCCGCTGGCGATGAGGTGCAGGGCGGGGTAGGTGCTCATGATGCGTCTGTAGAGCTCAAGGGCCGGGCCTTCCAGTGTGCCGTCCTTGGATATTTCCGTGCAGAGGACATTCCTGACGCCGGCCTCGACATAGCGGCGCAGAAATGGCAGCAGGTCTTCGGTGGAGTCTTCCTTCCATCCGTTGATGCTGATTTTGCCGTTGCGCACGTCTGCCCCGAGTATGAGCCGGTCGGCCCCGTATCTGTGCAGCCAGCCAATGAAACGTTCGGGCTCGGTGACGGCGATAGAGCCGACGGTCACCAGCTGCGCTCCACAGTCGAAAGCCGTCTCAATGTCGGCATCGGTCTTGATGCCGCCGCCGAAGTCCACCGTCAGGTGTGTCTCGGAGGTGATTTGTCGTAGCACGTCGCCGTTGACGATATGCTTCGACTTTGCCCCGTCGAGGTCTACCACGTGCAGCCGGTGGTATCCCAGGCGCTCAAACTCCCTGGCCATGTCGAGCGGCTGGCCGTAGACGGTCTTCTGTGCATAGTCGCCCTTTGTCAGCCGTACACATTGGCCGTTGATGATGTCGATGGCGGGTATCAGTTCCATATCCTATTCGTCGTTTATGGTTTACAGCTCCAGAAAGTTGCGGATTATCTTTTCGCCGACGCTGCCACTTTTTTCCGGGTGGAACTGGCAGGCGTAGAAGTTGTCCTTGTGCATGGCGGCCGAGTAGGGCCGTATATAGTCGGCCGTGGCTATTGTTTCCTTACACAACGGCACGTAGTAGCTATGCACGAAGTACACGTATTCCCCCTCAATGCCCGTCATCAGTGGCGACTTGGTGTCGGTCAGGACATTCCAGCCCATGCAGGGCACCTTGTCTTCATGGCGCTGGGGCTGGAAGCGGTGGACATCAGCGTCAAACACGCCGATGCAGTCGGTGTCGCCCTCCTCAGAGTGGCGGCAGAGCAGCTGCTGGCCGATGCATATGCCGAGCACGGGCTGTCTCAGCGAGCGGATGACCTCGTCCAGTCGGCGTGCCTTCAGGTAGTCCATGGCTCCGCGTGCCTCACCCTGTCCTGGAAACACGACACGGTCAGCCCGTCTGAGCTGTTCGGCATCGTCCGTCAGGCGGGGTTCTACGCCCAGTCGCTTCAGTGCGTTGACTACCGAATAGATGTTTCCTGCGTTATATTTTACGATGGCGACGTCCATTTAGCTAAAGATTATCGTCTTGTTCTTGTAGGTCAGTATCTTGCGCTGTATGTGCTTTGACACCGCATGGCTGAGCACTATCTTCTCCAGGTCCTTGCCCTTGAGCACCAGGCTTTCGGGGGTGTCCTTGTGGGTGATGCGTGTCACGTCCTGTTCTATGATGGGTCCGGCATCCAGCTCTGCCGTTACGTAGTGGCTTGTGGCACCGATTATCTTCACGCCGCGCTCCCATGCCTGATGGTAGGGCTTGGCCCCCACGAAGGCAGGCAGGAACGAGTGGTGTATGTTGATGATGTGGTGTGGGTAGGCGGCTATCATCTCGTCAGAGATTATCTGCATGTAGCGTGCCAGGACGATGAATGAGATGTCCTCCTTCTTGAGCAGCTCCATCTCGGCCTGCTCCACTTCCCGCTTGTTGGAGTGGTCTTTCTTGATAGACCAGACGTAGAAGGGAATCTGAAACTGGTCGGCCACATATCGCAGGTCTTCGTGGTTAGAGACGATGCAGGGAATGTCGCAGGCAAACTCGCCGGCCTTCCAGCGTGCTAACAGGTCGTACAGGCAGTGGCTCATCTTCGAGACGAAGATAGCCATTCGCGGCCGTTTGTCGCTGTAATAGAGCGAGAACTTCATCTGGTAGCGTTGTGCGTAGAGCGTGGTGATATAGTCGTAGAGCTTGTCGCGTGGGATGAGGAATCCGTCGAGCTCCCATTCTATGCGCATGAAGAACATGCCGTCCTGCTTGTCCACATACTGGTCAAGGTAGACGATGTTTCCCTGGTTGTCGGTAATAAACTTGGTCACTTCCGAAATAATGCCCTGTTGGTCGGGGCAGTGCAGAAGTAATATGGCTGTTGGTTTCATATTCTTTCTTTGCTATACATTAATGCGCGCAAAGGTACAAATAAAAAATGAGCTGACCAAATAGTCAGCCCACTTTTATTGCCTTTGCGCCTGCAAGCGTCATTTCTTCATGTCGAAGCCCAGACGGATGCCGTCGTAGTTCTTCGACAGCTCGCCGACCTTCTTTACGGTGTCATTGCCGCTCATGGCTGCCAGCACCTGCAGCACGGTGAGCAGTTTCTTCGATTCGAAGAGCAGGGCGATGCCGTGGTATTCGCGCTTGGCATAGCAGTTGATGTTGATGAGCATGGTCTTCATCGTCACCTTGGCCGTCGACTCCTCAAGGGTCCATGTGCCGCTGAACGACGTGCCGGCGACAGCGGCTTTGAACGAGCCGTCGTCGTTGAACGTGACGTAGGTGTTCTGGGTCTTCAGTCCCACCTTTGTGAAGTAGGGTGCCAGCTCCTGTTCCACCTTGGTGGCGCCCACCTCGCCGCCCGCTTTGGCCAGCAGGTTCTTGCTGGTGAAGGCACACCCCGGCCCGTCGTAGCTCCACGTGCCGACGAGTCCTTTCTGGGTTACTTTGTCGAGTCCGATAACGCTGGTGAAGGCATTGCCCAAGGTGCCTCCGCTGCCAATGGTCTTGAGCAGGGTGCCTGCGCCGCACGACGTGGCGGCAAAGGCCACGGCCAGCATCATGGCGACGGCTATAAATAATGTCTTTATCCTATTCATGCCAGTAAAAGGTGTGTTGCTATTCTTCTACTACTTGGTGCGAGAATGCCAGGTCGTCCTTGTCGGGAGCCTTGCTGATGTGTATGACGCTGCCTTCGGGCAGGTCGCCGTTGACGATAAGCTCCGAGATGCCGTCCTCGATGTAGGTCTGTATGGCGCGCTTCAGCGGACGGGCTCCGAACTGCACGTCGTAGCCTTTTTCGGCCACGAACTGCTTGGCTTCGTCGGTCAGGTCGATGGTGTAGCCCAGGTCGCCTATGCGCTGGTAGAGGCTGCGCAGCTCGACGTCGACGATGCGCTTGATGGCCTCCAGGTCGAGCTGGTCGAAGGTGATAATCTCGTCCAGACGGTTGAGGAACTCCGGCGAGAACTGTTTCGACAGCGCCTTCTGCACTATCTGGCGGGCGTGCTCCTTGTCCTGCTCGTTCAGGGCCAGGGCGCTCGTTGTCGCCGCGTTGAAGCCCACGCCGCGTCCGAAGTCCTTCAGCTGGCGGGTACCAGCATTAGAGGTCATGATGATGACCGTGTTGCGGAAGTCGACAAAACGGCCGTTGCCGTCGGTCAGCCTTCCCTCGTCGAGCACCTGTAGTAGCAGGTTGAACACGTTGCCGTGGGCCTTCTCTATCTCGTCGAGCAACACGATGGAGTAGGGGTGGCGGCGTACGCGCTCAGTCAGCTGGCCGCCCTCCTCGTAGCCTACGTAGCCCGGAGGAGCGCCGATGAGTCGTGAGACGTTGAACGACTCGGTGTATTCCGACATGTCGATACGGATGAGTGCATCCTTTGAGCCGAACATAAACTCGGCCAGCTTCTTGGCCAGATAGGTCTTGCCGACACCCGTGGGGCCGAGGAACATAAACACGCCGATGGGGTGGTTGGGCTCTTTCAGTCCTACGCGGTTGCGCTGTATGGCACGCACCATTTTCTCTATGGCTTTGTCCTGCGCAATGACCTGGCTCTTAAGTTCTTCGGCCATTCCCTTCAAGCGTATTCCTTCCTCCTGGGCCATGCGCTGCACAGGCACGCCGGTCATCATCGACACCACGTCGGCCACCTCCTTCTCGGTCACCGTCTGGCGCACGTCCACCTCGCCTGCCGACCATTTGCGGTTCAGCTCCTGCAGCTCGCGCTCCAGGGCCGTCTGGCGGTCGCGGTAGCTGGCTGCCAACTCAAAGTTCTGGTTGCCTACGGCGGCGTTCTTCTTATCCTTGATGCGGGCTATCTCCTTTTCCTTCTCGGTAATCTCCGGCGGTATCTGCGCCGTCAGCAGGTGTACACGCGAGCCTACCTCGTCCAGTGCGTCGATAGCCTTGTCGGGCATGAATCGGTCAGAGATGTAGCGGTCAGTCAGTTTGACACATGCCTCCAGGGCTTCGTCGGTGTAGCTGACGTGGTGGTGATACTCGTAGCGGCCGCGCACGTTGCGCAGTATCTGCAGCGTCTCCTCGTTGGTGGTGGGCTCTACCAGCACCTTCTGGAATCGGCGCTCCAGGGCTCCGTCCTTCTCCACCGAGTTGCGATACTCGTCGAGCGTGGTGGCACCGATGCACTGGATGACGCCCCTGGCCAGTGCGGGCTTCAGAATGTTGGCGGCATCCATTGTGCCGGCAGCCGAGCCGGCGCCGATGAGGGTGTGTATCTCGTCGATGAAGATAATGATGTCGGGGTTCTGTTCGAGCTCCTTGACCAGCATCTTCATGCGTTCCTCAAACTGTCCGCGATACTTCGTGCCGGCGACGACACCCGCCATGTCGAGCGTGTAGATGCGCTTGTTGAACAGGGTGGGCGAGCAGTGGCGCGACACTATCATCTGTGCCAGTCCCTCGACGATGGCGCTCTTGCCCACGCCGGGTTCGCCGATGAGTATGGGGTTATTCTTCTTGCGGCGGCCCAGTATCTCGATGACACGCTGTATCTCGCGCTCACGGCCCACACAGGGGTCGAGCTTGCTGTCCAGGGCCTGCTGTGTCAGGTCGGTGCCGAAGTTGTCGAGCACGGGGGTCTTCGACTTGGTCTTCTGCTGGGTGGTCGTCTGGGTTCCGCCGACCGACTGCTGCTGGCCGGTGTTGCCGCTGGGCTGCTGTTCCTCCTCCTCGTAGTCTTCTTCGGGCAGTTCGATGCCGTTCTTCACACTGAGCAGGGTCAGTACGTCTTCGTAATTCATGTTGTTGAGTTCCAGTATTTGTTTGGCGCCGTTGTCCACCTGGTCGTGCAGGATGGCCAGCAGCAGGTGCTGCTCGTCGACGCGCTGTGTTCTTTGTATGCGTGCTTCCAGTACGGCCAGCTTCAGGATGTTGCTGGCCTTCTCGTTGAGCACCAGTTCGTGGGTCTGTATGGGCAGGTTGAGCTCGTCTTCGCGCACGCGGTTCTCCAGTTCCGTCTTTACCGTCTGTGGATTGATGTCCAGCCGTTGGAACAGGTGCTGTACCGGCCCGTCCTTCATGCGCATCAGGCCTAAGAGCAGGTGCTCCGGCCCCACGCTGCGGCTGGCCAGCCGGGTGGCTTCCTCACGCGAATAGGCGAGAATCTCCGATACCTTGGGTGAAAATTGACTAGTCAACGCTTCTTACTATTTTACTATTTACTATTTACGATTTGTCGCTTGCAGGGTTGCTGCTGCCCCTAAATGTGCAAACACCGTGCCAAAACGGTTCAGCCGTGTCGCTCCAGGTAGAGCGCGTGGGTCATTACGTCGGGCAGCTCCTCCTGATAGTGTGTCACCATGATGAAGGTCTTGCCCTGACGCTGACAAAATGTCTCTATGACATCCTTCACGCGCCGGCGGTTCCACAGGTCGAGGCCGTGCAGCGGCTCGTCGAGAATCAGCAGCTGGGGGTCCTTGACGAAGGCGCGGGCCACGAGCACCAGTCGCTGCTCGCCGCTCGACAGCTGCAAGAAAGGGCGGTCGGCCAGATGGCCGATGCCAAACATGTCGAGCCACCAGCGGCAGCGCGTGTAGTCCTGCGCGTCGGGCACGGCATAAAGTCCCACGGAGTCCATCAGTCCGCTGGCCACGATGCGTATGGCTGGCAGGTTGCGCTTGTAGGAGCGGTGCATCTCGGGCGACACGTAGCCGATGTGGCGCTTGATGTCCCAGATGCTCTCGCCGGTGCCGCGCGGGCGGTCGAAGAGGGTGATGTCGCAGGCATAGCTCTGCGGGTTGTCGGCGCAGACCAGCGACAGCAGCGTCGACTTGCCACTGCCATTTTGTCCTGACAGTGCCCACCGCTCGCCGTTTCTGACCGTCCAGTCGAGGTCGTTCAGTATGGTGCGCTCGCCGTAGCGGATGCTGACGTGGTGCATGTCTACCACCCGCTGGCAGTCGTAGTCGGCCGAGGGGTGGGGCAGCGACAGAATCGCTTCGCGCTGTGCGTCGGTCAGCACGTGGGCGGGCACCTCCGGCTGGCGGGCATAGTAGTCGTCGCGGCTGCACGGGGGCATCGGCTGGCCGTCGCGCAGCTCGATGACCTCGTCGACAAATGCCGGCAGGTCGTCGGTCTTCGACAGCACGAGCATGATGTCCATCCGTCGCTCGTGGCTCAGGGTCTGGAGCAGCTGCTTCAGCTGGTCGCGGGTCTGGGCGTCGAGGCCGATGAAGGGGTTGTCCATGATGAGCAGGCTGGGGTCGGCAAACAGCGTCTTGGTGAGCTGGAACTTACGTAGCTCGCCGCTCGACAGGGTGATGATGTACTTGTCCAGCAGGCCGTCCATGTGAAAGAGGGCGTAGAGCTGTTGCTGCAGCCGGCGGCGCTCCGGGGTGTCGGCACCGGCCAGCTGGTAGGCACGCTCCAGGAGGTGGCCCACGGTGGGTGTCTCGTGGTCGATGTCGTGCTGGTTCCAGCGCAGCTGCAGGTAGTACTGGCCGTCGACGTTGACCCCGTAGGAGTCGGTGAACGCGATGTAGCGCACACGGTCGGAGGCCATCTGCTTGCGCAGCTGGTCGATGTATTGTGTCTTGCCGCTGCCGTTGCGGCCGGCGATGGCTGTTACCTTGGTCATGGCGGGGTGCTGTTTATGTCGTCTTGAGGGTCAGCATGAGGATGTCGTCCGTCAGCTCGGCGCTACCGCGATGGGCCTCGATGGCGTCGCGCATCTTGCTGAGCACGCGCTCCGGCTTTTCGCCCGCCAGCGTGTTGAGGCGCGTCATCAGGCGCTTCAGGCCGTAGGGCGTGCCACTGGCGTCGGTCGTCTCGTAGAGGCCGTCGTTGTAGAGAAACAGCGTGAAGTCGTCAATCAGCGTGATGTGCTGCTCCACATATTCGTAGTTGTCCATCACGCCGATGGGGATGTTGGGCGTCACGTCCAACGGCTTCGCACCGGTCGACTCGTAGAGGATGACGGGCGCGGGGTTGCCGGCATTGCAGTAGGTCAGGCGGGCCGTCTCCAGGTCGAGCACGCCCACAAAGAGGGTGGCAAACATCTGGTTGTAGTTGATGCTGCACATGGAGTGGTTCATCGAGGTCACGATGGCGGCCGGCGAGGGGTCGCTGCTGGCGATGGTCTGTGCGCCGGCGGCCGTGCGGAACACGGTGCGAGTGACCGACATCAGCAGGGCGGCCTTGACATTGCTGCCGGGCACGTCGCCGATGCAGAACACCACCTTCGAGCCGAAGTAGAAGTAGTCGTAGAAGTCGGCGCTGATGTTGGGCGCCGAGATGAGCGTGTGCTTCACCTCCAGGTGGTGCAGGGCGTCGTCCTTCTGCGTGTTGTGGGGCATCATGGCGTTCTGTATGTCGCTGGCTATCTGAAGCTCCTTGCCCAGCAGCTCCTGTTCCATAATGAGGTGGTTCATGGCACGGAACTTGGTGGCATAGCGCCACACTATCCACGTCACCAGCAGCAGGGCCACCAGCTGGAGCAGGATGCCCACGATGCTGACTTTGTCAAACTGCTCGTAGATGGTGTCGTCGTTCTGGGCCAGCTCCTTGAAGTGTACGTCGGCCGTCAGGATGCCTATCACCTGGCCGTGGCTGTCGTGGATGGGCTGGCCGTAGGTGCGTATCAGCAGCCCCGAACCGCCCACGTCGGTGTAGGGCTCGCTCCACATGGCGCTGTCGGCGGCGTAGGGCTTGGCATACCAGTCCTGCTCCGTGTAGTCGTAGGGCAGCAGCTTGGTCAGCGGCTGGCCCTTGGCATCGGGCCCCGACGGGTAGGCGAAGGGCGCAAACAGGCTGTCGGCCTCCTGGTAGAAACCGGGCTGCATGGCCACCGCACTGCCCACGATGTACTCGTTGCGGGCCACCAGGCGCGAGACGATGCCGTAGAAGGCGTTCGGCGTCTGCATGCTCACGAGCACGTCGCCCATGGCGTTCTGCACGGCGGTCTCCACGGTGGTCTTCAGGTTGACGATGCGTTGCATTTCCTGCAGGCTGCGGTAGGTGCGCTCCACCGACTGCTGCTTGGTCTTCTTGCGCGTATAGATATACTCTGCTATGTTGAACACCTGTGCCAGTATGGCGGCGGTCACTATCAGCGCGATGCTGGTAGTGGCATTCCTGAGTGTCTTCCTTATGTTCGTATTCATTGGTCGCTTACTTCGTTTATTACGTTGGTACAAATGGGATTGGGTACAGCCTATCGCTTCACCCGCTCCTGGTTCTTGATGACGAAGTCCTTCCAGCCCCTGTAGTGGGCCTGCGACTCCGGGCGGCTCATCTGCATGTAGTGGCAGTAGGCGGCCCCCAGGGCATCGGTGGCATCCATGAACTTAGTCAGCGCCTCCTTGTCAAACTTCAGCATGCGCTGCAGCATGTAGGCCACCTGCTCCTTCGAGGCCGAGCCGTTGCCCGTGATGGCCATCTTTATCTTCATCGGCGCATATTCGTGGATGGGCACGCCGTGGTGAATGGCTGCCGCAATGGCCGTGCCCTGCGCACGGCCCAGCTTCAGCGTCGTCTGTACGTTCTTCGCATAGAAAGGGGCCTCGATGGCCATCTCGTCGGGCAGGTAGGCATCGATGATGCCCGTCACGCGCTCGAAGATATGGCCCAGCTTCAGGTAGCCGTCGCTGAACTTGCGCATGTCGATGACGCCCATGGTCACCATTTCCGCCTGCCGGTCTCTGATGT